>Ga0207421_10004149_pt1 | contig 16892 bp, 16 predicted proteins | sample SodLakKL_010_SED_4_FD_187542 | JGI IMG/M metagenome (GOLD analysis project Ga0207421, IMG submission 187542) | Alkaline sediment microbial communities from Lake Tanatar, Kulunda Steppe, Russia - 8KL_010_SED (SPAdes) (version 2) | ecosystem: Environmental > Aquatic > Non-marine Saline and... | reverse complement strand
TATGACAACGGCCTTGCCACCTATGATAAGAGTGATAGTTTTGATCACGATGCAGCAGCTGGTTTTATCAAGCTCTGGTCACTGCCATTAAAGACTGCCGGCAAAGCTAAAAATTCAACAGGAGAAGATAATAATATAGAAGATGAAAATAAGATAAATAAGAGGCAGATAATATGAAACTCTGGGGCGGAAATTTCAAGGGGGAACAGGACAGTAAATTAAATAGCTTTAATTCTTCACTACCCTTTGATATTAAATTATATAAATATGATATTGCAGGCAGCAGGGCCCATGTAAAAATGCTTGCAGCCAGAAATATAATCGCTGAAGAGGATAAAGATAAAATTTTAAATGGCCTGGCGATAGTTGAAAATCAGATCGAAGACGCTATTAAAAATAATGCCTATCTTGATTTTGATGCCGAAGATATTCACAGTTTAGTTGAAGAATTATTAACTGAGGAAATAGGCTCAGTAGCCGGTAAAATGCATACCGGTAGAAGCAGAAATGATCAGGTAGCTCTGGATATTAAGCTATATTTGAAGGATCAGATAAAAATTCTTCAGGATCTTTTAAAAAAATCAATTATCACCCTGGCTAAAATTTCTGAACAGGAAGTTGAAACTTTAATGCCTGGCTATACTCACCTCCAGGCGGCTCAACCAGTTACTTTAGGTCATCATCTAATGGCTTATGCCTGGAAATTAAAACGGGATTATGATAAATTAGCTGATATCTATAATAGACACAACCTCTCCCCACTTGGCACCGGAGCTCTGGCTGGCAGTAGTTTTTCTCTGGATAGAGAGATGGTGGCAGAGGAACTAGGTTTTTCAGGAATAACAGAAAACTCTCTGGATACTGTTAGTGACCGGGATTTTATTCTTGATTTTCACAGCTCAGCTGTTAATATAATACTCCATCTCAGCAGCCTGGCTGAAGAAATAATTGTCTGGAATAGCCCAAATTATAATTTCATTGAAATAAGTGATGAAATGTCAACAGGAAGTAGCATTATGCCACAGAAGAAAAATCCAGATGTTGCTGAGCTTATCCGGGGAAAATCAGGTAGAATTTTAGGCAACCATACTGCCCTTGCAACAACTTTAAAGGGTTTACCATTAGCCTATAATAAGGATTTACAGGAGGATAAAGAGGGCCTATTTGATACTGTTGATAATTTAAAAGAAATTCTAAATATCCTCCCTAATTTTTTAGAATCTATCTCTTTTAATAGAGAAAATCTTGAGAAGGCAACCTATAGTGGATATTTAAATGCCACTGAACTTGCTGATTATTTAGCCGATAAAGGCCTGCCCTTTAGACTTGCCCATCAGGTTTCCGGTAAGACAGTAAATTATGGAATAAAGAATGACTGCCAGCTCTCTGAAATTAAAATTGAAAAATTCCAAGAAATCCTGGATCAAGTTATAAAATCCAGCCAGAATAATAAAAATCAGAGCGAAAATTATAATATTATGATTGATCAGGAAATCTATAGCTGGTTGGACTTAAATAATGCTGTCAGAAGAAAAAATATTCCAGGTGGCCCTGCTCCTGAGCAGGTCAAAAAACAGATTATTAATTTACAAAATTTATTTAAGTAATTCATATCATTAAGAGCTATTCTCTTGCCATTTACAAAAAAATAAGGTATAATTGAAACAGTAAATGTGATAGTTTTGTGAATATATTTTGATAAAACTTCACAAAAGGGAGATGGCTATATGTTAAAATATCTAACAGCAATACCTCTAGTGATTGCAATCATATTTATTGGAACTTTTACAACTCCATTAATTTCTATAGATCATTTATTGCCAACTGAAACCAGGTTATCTGCAGACCCATTTAATCCTATCAATTTTAGTCTTAATTTAGATCTAGAAACTACAAGTTTTGATAAGCAGGGTTATAATATGTGTTCAGGTTATGCAGCAGCATTTATTCGTAGATATTATGGCCAACCTGCAACTGGAACTCAGATTTATCGAGAAATTGCATACAGACTGCCCTTTGATATAGGCGTTCCACCTCATAGATTAATCTCACACTTTAGAGATAACAATTTAAATGCCTCTGCCAGAACTGGTGGTTTAGATGAGCTAAAATATTTCTCCTCTCAAGAAATACCTGTAATTGTCCTGGTGGGTGAAGGTTTGAAATGGCAACATTATATGGTCTTAGTCGGATATAGTGAAGATGACAATGAGATGTATTTCTATGACCCTGAGACTGGTCCATCGATGGTAGCCCGGGAAAAGCCTGGTAACAAAACTTTATCGACTGATAGATTCTTAAGTATCTGGGAGAATAGATTACCGATTTTTTCTCAATTATTTATAACAGTTGAAGAGATCCAGACAGACAAATCAGCATAAATTTAAGCCCCTTCACCGGGGCTTTTTTTAAAATATAAATATACCTAATATACCTACCAGTAAAATCAAAAGGCCAGGATGTAAATTAGTTAATAATAATATAAGAAATACTAAACCTGCTATTATAAAACCTGATATGTTCCAGGATAGTGCAGCTGAAGATGTATACAGGAAATAAGCTATTAAACCGGCTGTAGCAAAGCCAACTGCTTTTAAAAAGGATGCAAAGTTTGGCGAGTCCTGCAGCTGAGCCATTAAAGAAATTAAAAGGATTATAATTATTGCCGGCGGCAAAATAACTCCAAGATTAGCCACTATCATCCCTGGAATCCCTGCCACTCTATAACCTGTTAAGGTCGCAAATTTGATTGAAATGGCACCTGGAATCCCCTGAATTATTCCAGTGAATTCTACAAACTCATCCCCTGTCATCCATTGATAATTATTAACGACTTCTCTTTCTATTAATGGATATAATACATAGCCTCCGCCAATGCTTAATGCTCCTACCCTGAAAAAGGCAACAAATAAATTTATTAAAACCAATTATATCACCTAAAACTTAATGGCAGTGCCATAGGCCACAATCTCTGCAGCACCAGAAGTAATAGTTGAGGTTGCAAATCTAACACCAATTACTGCATCTGCTCCTAACTGTTCGGCATCAGCTTTCATCTCTTCTAGGGCCTGATCTCTGGCCTCTTTTAATAGATCAGAATACTCCTTAACATCTCCACCAAAAATCTTTCTAATACCAGCAGTCACATCTTTGCCAAGATGAACGGCTTTCATTTCACTGCCTCTAACAAGGCCTAAAGTCTCATATTCTCTTTTTAAATCAGTAGTTGATAATAACATGATTTCCCCTCCTATTTACTTGTAAATATCAATTATCCTGTTACAATATAATTATAGCATCAAATCTTAATAAAACAAATAACTAAATTGAAGGGATAGATATTATGACTAAAAAAAGATCGCCAGATATAATAATTTTTATTTTAATTACATTAGTTTTTTTAACTCAATCAGGTTTTACTGCTGATATTTCATTTAATACACTGGAGCCTGAAGTCGGTAGTTTTATAACTGTAAAAACCAATGCTGACCTGATAGATGGTGAAGTCATTTTAAATAATGAAAGTTTTCCGATCAGGGCTGATAGTGACCGTGGTATAAGCATTGTGCCTATCTCTTACTGGTGGTCTCCAGGTGAATATACCGCTACTATTGTTGATAACCAGGGAAGAACCTGGCTTAAAGAGAATGTTAAAATAAAAGATGCCGATTTTGATAAAAGTTACTTAACTATTGATGACGAGCAGGAAGAAACTGTGAGGCCAACAGATCCTGAGAATCAGGCAAGGAGAGCCAGGGATCAGGAAATGGTTCAGGCAGCTAGAGCTGATAGCCATCCAGACCGGCTCTGGTCTGACAGTTTTATCTGGCCTCTGGAAGGACGCTTAACAACAGATTTTGGGGCAACCAGGTATCATAATAATGAACTGGCTAATAGACATAATGGTATAGATATAGCAGCACCTACAGGCACACCGGTTATAGCCAGTAATACTGGCAGGGTTACCCTGGCAGCTAATCTACTTGTAACTGGCAAAACAATAATAATTGATCATGGCTGGAATATTTATTCATCATATTTACATTTAAGTGAGTTGTCTGTTGAAGAAGGTGAATCTGTTAAACAGGGCCAGGAAATTGGTGCTGTTGGTTCGACAGGCTTTTCAACAGGCCCCCATCTCCACTGGTCGATATCCTATAATCGTGTATTTTTAGATCCTAGAGATTTTGTTGATTTAGAATTATAAAGGACTTAAATTAAAATTTATAGATAAATCCAAAAGACAAAGGCTCTGGCTATTGAAACCAGGGCCTTTATCAATTTAAATTATCTATTTTAATTATCTTTTACCATTTTCTATTCAACTATAGAGATTTATTCAAAACTCCAGAGATTAATATGGGAAATTGGGTTTCTAAAGTCATTAAATAAATCTTCTGGAATATGGAGCTGGTCATTATAAGCTAAACCATCAATTGGCCAGTATAGTGGATATGAAGGAACATCTTCCATGGCAACTTCCTGAACTTCTCTAAATAACTCCCAGCGTCTTTCTGTATCAGTCTCAACTCTTATCTGGCTAATTAATTCATCGACTTCATCATTGTGATAGACACCAAAGATAGGATTCCAGCTGGATTCTGAGTACCAGTTCTCAATAAAACTGAAGGGATCTGGAGCTGTAGCAGACCATCTTTCTCTAAAGATAGGAGCCTCGCCTTCACCGGTTGCATCCAGATAAGTACCCCATTCCAGGGTTACAACTTCAGCCTCAATTCCAACATCAGCTAACTGCTGCTGAATCTGTTCAGATTCCATAACTCTTTCACGATAACCTGAAGGAGCATAGATCTCAGTCTCAAAACCATCTGGATAACCTGCTTCCTCTAGTAACTCTCTTGCTCTATCAGGATTATACTCATAGGCATTGGCATCAGGAGCTGAGGCTGCATGGAAACCTGGAACTCTACCAACTGCAGGAACTGCAAGATCTCCACGGGTTAAGGCAATTAATTCTTCTCTATTTATCGCATAGGCAACAGCCTGCCTCAATCTTTTATCAGAAAAGATAGAATCATCTCTCTTGTTAAATACAATTCTATGGTCCTGGAAAATTTCAAAGGAGCCAAATTTTAACTCTGCAGCTGGATTATTTTTTAAGCTATTATATTCATCTGCAGGTAATTCAGCGATAAAATCAATTTCTTTTGCCTCTAGAGCCATAACTGCTGTACTAATTTCAGGATAGAAGCGGAACTCTAGATTCGGAATCTCTGCAACATGATGCCAGAAATCTTCATTTCTTTCCAATTCAATAAAGGCTCCTGAATGATGTTCTACAAATCTATAGGGTCCACTACCGACTGGATTTCTTTCATATGCCTCCCAGCCAACATCTTCTATATAATCTTTAGGCATAACATGGCCTCTTAAACGGGCTGTTGTTAGAAAAGCTACATCTGGACTCTCTAAAACTATTTCCAGAGTATAATCATCAAGTAGATTTAACTCTTCAATACCCTCATAATAACTGTGATGAGGTGAGCCCATCTCTTCATCCATAAACTGCTCATATGAGAATTTAACATCTTCAGCAGTTAATTCATTGCCATCATGAAAGGTGATACCCTCTCTAATATAAAATGTATAAACAGTTCCATCTTCAGATACTTCATAATCCTCAGCAACTGCGCCGTCAGTAATATAATTACCTTCAGAATCCAGTTCAATTAATGGATCATGGATCATGCTAAGAATATATCCAGCTTCAGTATCTTCTCGGGTAACTGGATTAAGTCTGGAAGGTTCTGATTGTATCGCTACTCTGACAGTATCACGGGCCATAACTTCTCCATTCGCCATCACAACAAGGCCTAAAACTAAACTTAATGCTAAAATGATACTTAATTTTTTCAAATTAATCCCTCCTGAGTTTTATAATAATAGATCTAAAAACTATCGCTATTTTAGTTAAAACCACCTCCCCAAATTAGTTGCTAAAATTTCAAATAAAAGAATCAGTCTAAATCATATAAATGACAGGCAACTTTTCTACCCTCTCTATATTCAAATGCTGGACTTTCCTTTTCACAGATAGCCATCTTCTCCGGGCACCTTGGATGAAAATGACAGCCAGCCGGTGGATTTACCGGGCTTGGAACTTCGCCCATCAATACTGAGTCGAGTCTCCTGGCTGGCGTTGGCTCTGGAACTGAACTAAATAAACCTTTAGTATATGGATGCAAGGGTTCTTTAAACATTTTTCCAACTTCTCCCTGTTCCACCATTCTGCCAAGATACATAACACCTATTCTATCTGAAATCACACGGATTAGATTAATATCATGGGAGATAAAGAAATATGTTAGATCCTTCTCCTCTTTTATTTTTGCCAGTAACTTTAAGATTTTAGCCTGGACTGAAACATCCAGAGCTGATGTCGGCTCATCCAGAAAGACAACCTCTGGGTCAACGGCTAAAGCCCTGGCAACAACGACTCTCTGTTTCTGACCTCCAGACAGTTCATGGGGATAGCGGATCATATGTTCTGCCTGCAACCCCATACTTTTTAACAACCTTACAATTTCAACAGTTATTTCTTCTCGACCATTAGCAAGGTTATGAATCTTAAAGGGTCTGGCCAGGTTATCATAGATTGTCATTCTAGGATTAAGGGAAGTATGGGGATCCTGAAAGACAAGGCTCATCTGTCTTCTAAGTCTCTTTAGCTGATTTTTTTCATAACCAGTGATATCTTCTCCTTTAAATTTGATCGTTCCACCACTTGAATTTAATAATTTAAGTAATAATCTAGAAAGGGTTGATTTGCCACAGCCTGATTCGCCAACGAGACCAAAAACTTCACCAGACCTTAATTCCAGATCTACACCATCAACTGCCCTTACATCACCTTCTTTGCTGGGAAAAATTTTCTGTATCTTATCAGCTTTTAATATTATATCTGTTGAATTCATGATAAGTCCTCCTTAAAACAGGCAACCTGATGATCTGGAGCTACTTCCTTTAATTCAGGTGGCTCTTCTTTGCATTCTGGCTTTGCATGATCGCATCTGGGATGGAATCTACAGCCTGGAGGAGGATTGATTAACCTCGGTACAGACCCTGAAATCTCAACTAGATTTTCAATACTGGTCTCAGGTCCTAAAACAGAACTTACCAGTAATTTACTATAGGGATGGACAGGATTATTAAAAAGTTCTTCCATTGGAACATTTTCAACTATTCGACCTGCATACATAACAGAAACCTGGTCACAGATTTCACTAACTACTGCCATATCATGGGTTATATATAGAATCGTAATATCAATCTCTTTTTGTAAGTCTTTTAATACCTTGATAAATTGGGCCTGAATCGAGACATCTAAAGCTGTTGTCGGTTCATCTGCAATCAATAAAGCTGGCTGGCAGGCCAGATTTAAAGCAATCATCACCCTTTGTTTCATGCCCCCAGATAGCTGATGGGGATATTTTTTTAACAATCTTTCTGGATCAGGTAACCTGACACTATCTAAGGCTTCAATCATCTTCTTTTTTCTATCAGCCTTTTTCCCAGGCTGATATATTCTTAATACTTCATCTAACTGATCTTCAATTGTAAAAACAGGATTTAATGATGAGCCCGGGTCCTGAAAAATCATGGCTATTTCATTGCCTCGATAATCCCTCTGCAACTCATGCTGAGTCTTTGCCAGAAGATCATCTCCATTATAAAGGATTTCGCCGCCTTTAATCATAGTATTACTGTCAAAGAGGCCTAAAACTGTTCTACCAGTAACACTTTTGCCACAGCCAGTCTCGCCTATTAAACCATGGATTTTACCCTGTTCAACTTCTAAATTCAAACCATTTATTGCTTCTAATTCTCCCTCTTCTGTTGAAAAGGAGAGATATAAATCATTGATATCGAGTATTGGTGACATCATCTATTCGCCTCCAGTCTTACGATCTATCAGCTGTCGGATCAAAAGCATCCCGCAGCCCATCGCCAATAAAATTAAATCCTAATACAGTAAACATGATAAATAATCCGGCAGTCGTTGAAATCCAGGGAGCCTGTAATAAATAATCTCTACCTGCTGAGATTATAGAGCCCCAGGAAGCTATTGGAGGTTGAACTCCAAGCCCCAAAAAGCTTAATGTTGCACTGGCTATTAATGCCGTTGGCATCATTATACAGACCATGATGATAGCAGTTGAGACAGCATTAGGGAGTATATATCTAATAATTATTGAAGGGGTAGATTCTCCAATCGATCTTGCCGCTTCCACATAATCACTTTCTTTAATGGATAGAATCTTACTCCTTACCATCCTGGCAAAGGTTGTCCAGCCCACTATTCCCAGGGCAATAACAACATTATAAACTCCCTGACCTAAAACACCTGCAATAGCCATAGCCAGAATTATAACAGGGAATGACCTTAAAATATCAACGAGCCGCATGATAACACTATCGACCCAGCCACCAAAATAACCGGCTAAAAGTCCCATAGTTATTCCAATTGTACCTTCAAACAGGATTATTAAAATCCCAATTGATAATTCAATCCTGGCACCATAGATTAACCTGGAAAGCATATCCCTTCCCATGGCATCAGTGCCAAGTGGATGTTCTAAGGAGGGCGCCTCAAGTCTTCTTAAAGGAGCGGTTCTGTAGGGATCATGAGGCGCCAGTACCGGAGCAAAAATTGCTATTAAAACCATTATTAAAACAATTATTCCACCTATTAAAGCCAGCTTATTTCTTTTAAACCTGGACCAGACCAGGGCCAGCTGACTGGTTTTTTCCTGTTTTAAATTATCTATATCTTTTTTAATCTCTTCATATGTTAAAGTATCTTCCATCGGTTAGTCCTCCAATCTGATCCGGGGATCGATAACAGAATATAATAAATCAGCAAGTAAATTAGCCATAACAACTGCAAAAGAAATCAGTAATAGGATTGCCTGAACAACCGGGAAATCCCTTGAAAGAACGCTATTAACCAGCAATGAACCCATACCGCCCCAGGCAAAAACAACTTCGATAACAACACTGCCTCCTATTATCCAGGGCAATCTCAAGGCAATCATTGTTATAAGAGGTATCAGCGCATTCCTGAGGGCATGTTTGGCAATAATTACCCGTTCTTTGATTCCTCTGGCCCGGGCTGATCTAATATAGGCCTGGTTTAATACTTCAAGCATCTCAGACCGCATTGGCCTGGCAAACCAGGCCTCTTCTCTAAGGCCCAGGGCAAATACTGGCAGAACTAATGATGCTACACCAGCCATTCCACCGATTGGAAACCAGCGGAGCCGGAGTCCAAAAAAGTAGAGAAATAATATTCCAAGCCAGAAAGCTGGAATCGATATCCAGAACATTGCCTGTATAGTAGTTAAATAATCGAGCCAGCTATTTCTTTTAATAGCGGCCAGAATTCCTAAAGTAAATCCTAGAATCACAGCCAGCACCAGCGCAGAGACTGTCAGGGTTAAAGTAGGCCACATCCTGGTCAAAATAAGTTCATGAACAGGCCGGTTATATCTGATTGAATAACCGAAATCACCCTGGAGAACTCCGCCAATCCAGGCACCATACTGAACAGGTAATGGTTCATTCAAATGATGCCGTTCCCGGAAAATTTCAATATTTTCTTCAGTTGCAAACTGGCCTAACATTATCCTGGCTGGGTCGCCAGGTGCCAAATGGAGAATCATAAAAGCGATAATAGAAACTCCAACCAGAGTTAATAACGTTCTTCCTAATCTATTTAATAAAAACTTTTTATTCACTGTTGCCACCTTCCTCTTTTGTTTCCTCAAAGGTTCCAGTTATAAGAGGATTTCCTCCATCAACCATTAATTTGCCGCTGGCAAAGACCTTATCAATACTATAATTATTTTGATCAACAATTACCAGATCTGCATCAAACCCCTCTTTTATTTTACCCTTTTTCTTTAAACCCAGCGCCTGAGCAGGGTTGGTGGTTATCAGAGGAGCTATTTCTCCTAATTGAAAATCGCCAGCATGTAAAACATTTTTTATTTCTCCGTATAGAGAAGTTACTCTGCCAACCTTTAAGCCAACTAACTCTCCCTGTTCATTAAAATCTGGTAAACTACCCTGGCCATCTGAACTAAAGGAAATTAGATCAAAATCTACCCCCTCTTCTCTGGCAGCAAGCAATAGGTCATTACTTTTTAGGCCTTTTTCTGGTTCAATGCCGCCATTTGAAGTCGTAAAATCTATCCTGCCACCATTGCGGGCATAGTCCAGACCTTTATTCAAAATATCATGATTCCTGTTTACATGGGTTGGCAGGAACTGAGACCTGGGTATTTCACTCCTGCTAATTGCTTCTTCTAAAAAGTCAAAACCTGATTCGCCAGAACCTAAATGAATATTAACAACACCGCTTTTACCTGAAAGCATCCCACCAGTCCTGGCAAGTGATACTGCCCTTAAGAACTCATTCAAATCAGGATGGGCTGAACGGTGATCAGCAATTGCTATCTCACCTAAACCAATTATTTTATCAATATAAATAATATCTTTATCGATAGAGCCGGTTAAGGTTTTAACTGGAAACTGGTATGAACCTGTGTAAATATATGTAGAGATACCCTCTGCAGCAAGTCCCCTGGCCTTAGCCAGTAGGTCGGCCATATTTCTGGTTGTGCCGTCAGTTCCAAGGCAGCCAACAACTGTTGTAACTCCACCAGATGTTATCTGACTCAATTTAATTGGTGGTGTTCTGCTGGCAAATCCACTTTCTCCTCCACCTCCTGTTAAATGGACGTGATTATCTATAAACCCAGGCAGAATATAGTCTCCTCCAAGATCAACTTCTTTTAAGCCTGGAATTGCAATAGAATTAAACTCTTTATCTATAGCAATAATCTCGCCTCCGGCAATAATTATCTCAGCAATTTCTTCTTTTTGACCATCTAATATCTTACAATTTTTTAAGTAAACAGAATCTGAACTAAAACCCATTTAAACGGCACCTCCAGGATAGACCAAATAGTTTTTATTTTAGAAAATATCTTACTATTTAATAATTGCATTTTTTATGCCAGATATAGAGTTTCTGCCTGATTTTTATCTATTATTTCTATGATCGTTGATATTATAGGAATTATAAATGTATATTTTTTTAAATATGCCCTCTCCATTATATTATCAAGAGATTTTAAAATCTAATTGGTTCTTTATTGGTTGTTCATTGGTGGTCTTATTGGCATTATCGGCGCCAATACACCAATTAATTTAATAATTTCTTTGCCTTACCTGATAATAATGTTCCATGTCTTCCTCTTTTTCTTTCCAGATAACCTTTATCCTCTAAATTAACCAGGCGATTTCGAACCTGGTACTCTGTTAATTCATATTCTGAACCCTTAAGGCTTTCTGCAAGAGTTTTTCTGCCAACTAAATCGCCTTCAGCTCTTATCTCTTTAATCTTTTTAAGAATATATAACTCTTCTTTATTTAAGTCATTATTTAAACCAGCTAAGCTTTTTGCATAGCCGGGTGAACCTTTAACAACAGCTGAATCTTCAAGACCGGTTGAATCGTCAAATACTCTGGATTTCTCCTGACTCCCTATCTGAAAGAAGCCTGGATCTGGAATATCTTCAAGGTTTAAATAGTTGTCATCACTGACAGCAAGCATATAACTTAATATATTTTTTAACTCTCTGATATTGCCATACCAGTTATAACTTAAAAGTTCATCAATTACTTCGTTAGTTATTTCAATTTTATGGGCAGATTCTATCTCGATAAAATAATCTAAAAGCTCTCTGATATCGCCTTTTCTTTCCCTTAATGGCGGGATTCTAATATAACCAGTCTTAAGTCGATAGTATAAGTCCTGTCTGAACTCTCCAGCTTCAACAAGACTGGCAATATTCTTATTGGTGGCTGCAATTATTCTTACATCAACAGGTTTTATCTCATTACTACCTATTCGCATAACCTCTTTTTCCTGTAATACCCGCAATAACCTGGCCTGCACCTTTTTAGATACATCACCGATCTCATCTAAAAAGATCGTTCCACTTTCAGCCTGTTCAAAGAGTCCGGCTTTGCCGCCTTTTTTAGCACCAGTGAAAGCCCCCTCTTCATAGCCAAATAACTCACTTTCGATCAAATCATCATGGAGAGCAGAAAAATTCACTGCCAGAAAAGGCCCTTCTCGCCTATTGGAAGCATTATGGATGGCCCCGGCAAAGAGTTCTTTGCCTGTTCCAGTCTCTCCTTCCAGTAAAATAGTCAATTCCGTCTCAGCTAACTTTTTAGCAATTCTTCTTGCTTTTTTAATCTTATTGCTGGTGCCAATAATATCTTTAAAGGTATAGCGGGCATAATAGCCACGATTAATTAGGTCCTGCTTTAACTGGCGATTATTGGCCAGGGTCTCCTGGACATTCTGGAAGACAGCAATTATATTATCAGATTCTGAAAGATAAAACTTATTTACTGAGGTGCTGGTGCCGCCAAGGGCAAAAATCTCTTTTTCTTCCTGCTCAATATTCATTAAAAATGAGAGCAGGTCTTTCCTGTAAATAATATCCTGGACAGCTCTACCCTGCAGGTCCTTATCTCCGAGATCCAGCAATTCTCTAACCTGGCCAGTGGCCACAGAAATCTTGCCTTCAGGATTATAAACAAGTACTGCCTCATTCAAACCGTTGATGATCTGGTTTAACTGAGAGTTTAATCTATTGATTTCCCGAGCAGAATGGGCCAGTTTTTTACCCATCTTGATAATCTTCTGGAGATATTTATTGGAAAAACGATTGGCCTGATTTTCAAGGATACCCAGGGAATTTAAAATGCTGACAATAGTTGTGTAATCCATTAGGCGGGGGCCAATATCTATAACCTCCTCAACAAAGCCAGGAACTTTATCAACTTCACCAGGTGTTAAAGCCAGCCTGGCTTCCTGGATCTCATTTTCATCCAGGCCAGGATAAAAGGGAATCAATTCTAAATGATCAAGGCCTACCTCCTCTAAAGCTTCAATGCCATTAATTGCAGCTTCCTTAACATCATTAACAAAGATCACCGGGCTGCCTTCAGGGAGAAAGAAAAGCTCATCCAGGGCATCGAAATCAATAGTCCTTCTGGCAATAATCAGCCTGGAGCTTATCTTATCTAAATCCCAGAATTCCAGAAGCTCCTCATAGGCCAGCCTGCTTGATATAACTATTAAACCATCAGGGAGTAGCTCAGGTAAATACTCATCTATTGCAAAACTGCTTAATTCAATATAGTCTGGAAGATATTCTTTTAACTGACTGGCAAGGGTTTCCCTGGTCTGATCGGTTCCTGCAAATAAGACTACTTTATTCATTATATCGACTCCCCTGGATGACAGCCGCTGCTATTGAAGCCAGCCTGGTTTCTTTATCTGCTGCCCTTGATGGAATAGAGACCGGTTTAACGACACCGCCTAAAAGTGCTGCAATTTTGCCGCCGCCAAAATAAATGCTGCTTTTTCCTAATAGATTTCCTGAAACAATCTCCGGGGTTATCAGGATATCAGCTTCACCGGCAACTGGACTGTTAACCCCCTTTATTTCTGCCGCTTCTTTAGAGATTGCAAGGTCTAGAGCAAATGGGCCATCAAGTTGGGCACCTATCATGCATTCATCAAATTCAGAGATGATTCTTTCAATCTCAACAGTTTCTGGCATATTCTGATTTACCTTTTCAACAGCTGCCAGGAGAGCAACCTTAGGTTTCTCCCAGCCAAAGTTTTTAGCAACTTCAATTGCATTACTAATTATGGCCTTCTTTGCCTGAAAATCAGGGGAGATATTCATCCCGCCATCTGAAATAAAAATTAACCGATCTAAAATTGGGATATCAGCAAGAATTAAATGACTTAATGTTTCTCTTTTTAAAAGCTCTTTGCCAGTATCCAGGAATGTACTTAAAATTGTTGATGTTGAGATTAAGCCTTTCATCAGGATATCTCCTTCAGTTGTAAGAAGTTCAACAGATTTCAGGGATTTAGAGCTGGCTTCAACTGCATTAAATATTTTATAACCATCGAGATTTAGATTAAGTTCTTCAGCGATCTTTAAGATTTCTTCTTTATCACCGACTAGATATGGCAATATCAGGCCATCCTGATAGGCCTGATCTACAGCTTCTATGATAGCCCTATTTTCTGGACCGGCTATTATAAGATTCTGAGCTGCCATCCTGCTGGAAATATCAACTGCATTTTCATAGAGCTCTTCAAAATTTGCTGGCGGTAAGTTTATTTCCTGATCTATCATATTATTTCACTCCTATTAAAATAATAAACCCCGTCCCAGACCAGCAAATTTGCCAGAAAGAGACGGGGATATAATTTCACCGCGGTACCACTCTAGTTGACGGTCATCCAGTCATTACTGGATAACGATCCACTCTACTCTGTAACGCCGGTAGGCGATTTCAGCTATCAGCATATTAGCTTTGACTGAAACATCTCACAGGTGCGGTTCAATCTAAATAGCTTCCCTGGCTCCCACCAAACCCAGCTCGCTCTTTCCACTAATTTAGACCTACTCTCCTGATCATCGACTTTAATCCTTTAACAAGTATTTATTATTGCTAACCATTATATCCCCTATTTAGATAAATTGCAAGAAAAACTTAAGATTAATTCAATCACCGGTAAAAAATCCGACTACAATTACTATAACAGCAACAACTCCAAATAAATAGAGAATCGGCAAAAGCAGATAATAACCGGTAATTCCATAAAATAAAGAGACCATTAATGCAAGTATTAATAAATTAAATAAACAACCTGAATCTTCTCCCATTTTTATAGCCTCCTATCCTGATTCTCAAATTCAAGCAAAAATTCTCTGTACTTATAGGGGATGAAGTTGGCCTGAAGTTCTGGATTATATCTTTCATCAATTGCTATACTTCTAAAAAACTCCTGCCAGATCTCCTGATAATCAGCCTCCTGCTCGCTTAATTCCAGCCGGGGCAGGAGATCATCTGAAATTTCAAGCCAGCTCTTACCGTTATAAATAACCGCCATCTTTCTGCCCAGATCATGGATAATCCACTGTTCACCGGCCAGTCTTGCTGCAAAATGGGGCGCAAGTAATCCTGAAATATTATAGTCTGGCTTATAGGGGCCATAAAGAATACCCTGATCAAGTTCCCTAAATCTGAGGAGCCCCTTAAAACGATGCCGTTCTCTACTGACCTTTCTGGCAACCTTTTTGACTTTAAGGACTGAACTATCTGTCCAATTTTTCTTTAGATTGACCCTATCAGCAAAACCTAGATAGAGATAGTCAAAAATCGCAAGCTCAATTCCTGGAAATTCAGATAAAAAGGCATAATAGGCCTTCCTGAAAACTCTGGTAGAGAGCTTAGCCTTTGCCGATTTAATAACTTTATCAGCCAGTTCCCCATCAGTTTCAATCTTAACAGTCTCTGAAAATAAATCGCCGTGAAAATCAGCCTGCTTAAAAATTTTGGCCGGTCTAACTTTATCTTTAAAGGTCCAGTAGATAAGGGTCACAAAACCAGTAAAAGTACCGTCATACAAATAGGTCTTCATCTAGCCGATCACCTGCTCTTTATCCAGATCGGTCTTAGCAAATAAGCTGAGCTGCTGATTTTTACCTTTTTGATCTCGGGCGACTCTGGATTTGATTAAATCAGGGTCAAAGGGAATCCCGGCCAGATATTTGCCATCACAGAGAATAAAGTATTTTGCCCGCTTTAAAACTGGACCAAGTTTTTTAAGATTATCAGGGGAAAGCCTGGCCTCTTTTCTGGCAGAAATTATTCGCCTGGCTGAAGTCGGGCCAATCCCTGGAACCCTTAAAAGCTGCCAGTAACCGGCCTGATTGACCTCTACTGGAAATTTATCTAAATTGTTTAAGGCCCAGTCAAGTTTTGGGTCAAAATCAAGATTGAAATCTGGCCTGTCAGGTCCTAAAAGCTCATCTGCTCCAAAATTATAAAACCTGAGTAACCAGTCAGCCTGATAGAGCCTGTGTTCCCTTAATAAAGGCGGCCCAGAGACGGCAGGAAGCCTCTTATCTGGAGTTACAGGCATAAAGGCAGAGTAATATACTCTTTTGAGATTAAACCTGTTATACAGGCCTTCAGAGAGTTTTAAGATCTGGAAATCCTTCTCCGGGCTGGCCCCGACTATCAACTGGGTCGTATGACCGGCTGGCACAAAATCAGGTGTCGATTTAAACTTTTTCTTATCTTCTTTATACTCAACTAAGTCAGTTCCGATCTGCTCCATTGGCTGGAGAATGTCAGTTGCCTTCTTCTGGGGAGCCAGACTTTTTAAGCTATCCCTGGATGGAAGCTCGATATTAATGCTCATCCTGTCAGCCAGCTCACCTGCCTGGCGGATTAGCTTATAATCAGCCCCAGGTATGGCTTTGACATGGATATAGCCGTTAAATTGATAGCTATCCCGTAAGATCTTTAGAGTTTTCACCAGCTGCTCCATGGTATAGTCAGGATTAACAAAAACTGCCGAACTTAAGAATAAACCTTCAATGTAATTACGTTTATAAAAATTAATCGTTAATTTTGCAACCTCTTCAGCTGTAAAACTTGCCCTGGGTTTATGATTGCTGGCCCTATTGATACAGTAAGCACAATCATAGATACAGTCATTGGAAAAGAGTAGTTTTAATAAGGATATACAGCGGCCATCAGCTGACCAGCTATGACAGATTCCAGATGGAGCAGCATTACCGATTCCACCTTTTTGATTTGCCCTGCTGCTGCCACTGGATGAACAGGAAACATCATATTTGGCCGCTTCAGCTAAGATCTCAACTTTCTTCCGGGTATCTATCTGCCCCACCTCCTGGATGACAATTTATTAATCTAAGGATAATTGACATATTATTAATCAGTCTATAGAT
>Ga0207421_10004147_pt1 | contig 16900 bp, 16 predicted proteins | sample SodLakKL_010_SED_4_FD_187542 | JGI IMG/M metagenome (GOLD analysis project Ga0207421, IMG submission 187542) | Alkaline sediment microbial communities from Lake Tanatar, Kulunda Steppe, Russia - 8KL_010_SED (SPAdes) (version 2) | ecosystem: Environmental > Aquatic > Non-marine Saline and... | reverse complement strand
ATTACTGGTGATATACCTTTTCTCATATTGTTCACCTCCTTTCAATATTTTTTTATTGATAAATATGTTCAGTTCTATGAACTAATTTGTTGTTTATAAATCTTTCGTTATCAGTTTCTCTATTTCTTTCCTTTTTTGCTTCTTTTTTTCTTTTTTGATTTCTTTCCTTTCTTCTTCTTATCTTTCTTATCTTTTTGTTTGATTTTTTCCAAAACCTTATCTTTACCTGTCAGTTTTCCTATTATACCGGTTCCTTTTAGTTTGAGGTTTTCTTTGCCTTTTATTTCTTCTTTTATGTATTTTAGAAGCCTTTTCTCCGGTACTTGTAATCTTTCTCCAAGTTCTTTTATCTTTATTTTTGTACCTTTATTCATTATTTTCAAGTAATTACTAACTCTTTCTTTTCTTCTTTTCTTTATCTTCTCGGTTTGTTTCTTTATTTCCTTGGCTTTTTCACGGGTTTTTTCGTGTTCCTTTTCTTTCTTTTTCAATTTACCTGTAATTCCACTTATCTTCTTCTCAAGCTTCTTCATTCTCTTAGTTTCTTTTCCCTCATGGACCTGTGCTTTGTGTATCTTTACTCCTTTTTTGGAGCTGAATTTCTGTCCACATATTGAACATACGTCCTTTCTAGTTTTCTTTTTCTTCTCTTCTTTAGTCTCTTTTTTATCCTTTTCTTTCTCTTTTTCCTTCTTGGCTTCTGCTTTCTCGGTTTTCTCTCTGACTTTCTTGATTTTTTCCTCTGTTTCTTCGAGTTTCTTTTTCTTTCCTTTCGTTATCTTTTTCTCATCTTTCGATGACTTTATCTTCGATAAGAATCCCTTTAATTTCCCTGTTTCTTCCTTCGATGGCTTATCCTTCTTGGCTTCTTTCACTGCTTTCTCAGCTTTTTTTATCTCTTTCTTTGTTTTCTTTATTTCTTCTTCTGGAATGTGTTTTTCACTTATTTCTCCATCTATCTTTCCGAGTAATTCCTCTATATTGGATAGGTCTTTACTCATCGCTTTGAAGTATTCGGTCGTTTGTTCTCCACTCATTTCTTCGACTTTATCCAGTTGTTTATCTATTATGTCAACTTTATCGTATAATTTATCTATTGACCTTTCAATATCTTGATTTGGTTTTGATCTCTCCATTTCCATTAGTCTTTCCTTCATAATCTCCATTGATTCAGTGAGTTCTTCCATTTCTTTTTCAGCTTCTTCTATTTTTCTTTCTTCCGCTTCACGTGTTTTTCTTATCTGTTCAGCTAAATCCTCTATCTTCGTCTCCAATTCTTCCGTTCCTTTTTCCTTTGTATCTTCCATCTTTGACTGTATTTCCTGTATTTGATCCATCAGTTTTTTTCCTTTTTCTTCCACTCCCGAATATTTTCCTTTTTGTTTCTCTATCAGTTCATTTGGAAGTTCTTTGAGTTGTTCTTGAAGTGATTTTATATCTTCTTGAAGCACGTTAAGTCTTGTTTCATGCTCTTCAGGACCTTTTTGTGTTCCTTCTATCTTCTTAGATATCTCCTTTATGTTTTCATCCAATGCATTTATCTCTTTTTCAAAGGAGCTGATTTTTTTATCTTGAGGCAGTTGATGTATTGCTTTGTTTATTTCATCTATTTTTTCCCTTAGATCATCATCCTTTACTTCAACTTTTGTCTCGGTTTTACCCGATTTTATCGATTCCACTTGTTTGAGTAGTGCTGACTGTGATTTTGCTATTGTTTTGAGAAGATCGTTTGATGGTTCTTCTTCATCGGTTTCTTGAGCGGCTTCTTGAATAACGCTTGTCAATCTTTCAAGCTTGTTCTTTATCTCTCTGTTTTTATCTAAATTCTGCTTGATTAATTTCTTAAGTTCTTCTTCATCTTTTTCTTTTATACTTCCTTCTTTCTCTTCAAGCTTTTTCAGATGTTCTTCAAGCTCTTCCTGTGTGTTTTTTATGTCTTCAATGTTTTCAGCCATTTTTCCACTCGAATATTTTCATTTTATTTTTATATGTGATTTATAAAAGTTTTGAGTATTAAAAACCTTTGTGTTTTACCTATTCTTCCTCCTCATCTTCGACTATGAACTTTATCCATATTATCCATAGGAATAATGCCCATATTATGAGTAGTGTTCTCCATAAGAAATCATGTACTATGTCCAGGAATTTTATTCCGTGTGCCCATCCCGCGTATACTGTCGTTGATAATCTTATTATGTTCATTATGTGTATTAGAGGCACTGCCATTATTACTCCTAGGAATTTCTCCTGTTTTTTAGCATCTGGGTAAGCTATTATTAATGCTATTATTGCGAACATTCCTATCCATCCAACGCATTCTGGTACTACGTCTATTTGGAATGGTTCTCCCGTTTTGTTTATATCTATTAGTGCTGGTGTCGTGTATACTCTGTATCCCTGTGCTTTCAGGTTATTTGTATATCTGTGAAGTATTTCTTCATCATCGTGGTGCATTGATTCCGATAAAAACTGTGTTGCTCCCTCTATTTCTCTTCCATGTAAACCTAGTTTCGTCAATCTATCGGTTGCTTCAGGTAAAGCTGGTGAGTCATTTGGAATTATAACAGAATGTTCATAGAATTGAGTGTTCATCCCTCCTAGCTGTAGAACTGCGTTAGTTTGTCTGGCTACTTGTCTTCTTGCGAACCGCATTTCTAAATTCATCGATGATATTAAAACTAGAAGTATCGCTGCAAATGCTAGTATAGCTGCGAATTTAGATATTTTATAGAGTTCTTTTTTCTTTTGAAGCTTTGAAGTTAACTTTGATATCTTTTCTTTTGCTTCGTTGATCTTTTCGCTCGTCATTTTATCCTTTCTTCTCATCAATTCTAAGGAAATTGTTCTTTAGAAGGAGTTTCTCCGTATTTTTCTCTTATTATAACTTCTTTTACTGATATTTTCATCTATGTACTCTTGAATTGATTCCTCGAAAGCTCTATCTACTTTGTATCTTTTTGCTTCTCTTTCTAGTATTCCTACGTTTGTCAGAAGATCTAGAAATGTTTGTGATTCTTTACCTACGCAGAAAACTATGTTTTTTTCCTGTGCTGTTCCGTTATCTAATAAAAATTGAAGGGTTTGTATTCCCGTTTTATTTTCTCTTAATTTCTCCAGCATCTCCGAAAGTGATTGTTTTGAAATTTCCTGTGATTCAGTGGCTATTATATAGTTTAACTCGTCGCATTTGTGGCATCTTCTCCATCCTTCGAAGTTATCACCGGACATCAGTTGTTTTACTGGTGTTTGACATTGTTTGCAGTATATTGTTTCCATGTGTTTAAGTAACTTGTTTTTTCTATATAAAGTTTTCCTTTGAATTTGGGAATTAGGGTTAAATTTAAGGATGTGTATAATTCTATTGGTTTATCATGACTGAAAATAGTTTTTTCAATGATGTCTACGGTTCTTGGAAAGATAAACAGATTGAGAAGTATGAGGAATTAGTTTTGGAATTGGGAGAATTGTTCAATAATTGTAATAGAGTTTTAGATGTAGGTATAGGTAAAGCTTGGTTCTGGGATTACTTAAAAGAAAATAGTTATGAATTTGATTTTATAAAGGGAATTGATGTTTCGAGGGAAGCCACCGATCCAGAGAAGGATTACATTGATTATGTCTATATCGATGAGGATGAAAAAAATTTCAACTTAAGGGATGATATAGGTGAAGATAATTTTGATTTGGTAATTGTTTTTGATTCAATTCATTTGATAGGTTATTCCGATGAACTTCCCTCTTTGATAAATGAAGGTGGATTTATCCTTCAATCCATTCCTTTGAAGTTTAAAGATAGTTTGAAAAGATATCCATGTATGAAAATTGTTGATGAAGGTAATATAGGTGTTTCTGAAATCGATAGGTATCTCTTACAGAAGAAATAATCAGTTTAATTTGAATTTTCCTTTTTCCATAATCGTTTTTTCCTCTGTTTTCAATGTAGGTTCTTCTATTAAGAAACCGAAATGGTACTTGGCTTTATTTTTTCCAAGTCCGTAGGAATCTCCGATTGAGAAATGTAATGTGTGTTTTGATTTCTCTGATTCAAGGAAGCTCTTGTTTGGGTGTGCATTTGGATTTGTTCCAATTCCAAATTCACCTATTGTTCTATTTTCTTTTTTCTCATCAATTATTTTCTGTAGTTCTTCGGGTATTCCTTCGTATTCTACTACTTCTCCTTCCTTAAATTTTAGATATCCTCCTTTTGTTTCGTAGCTACTCATATGATCAAAGTATATTTTTCCCGTGAAGTTGTCTTCTACCGGTGCTGTGAATGTTTCTCCGCTTGGAACGTTTCCATAGCTTCCTCTTCTAGTTATTTTACCCGTATCTTGATGGAATCTTCTTCCTTTGACTGAAAAAGTTATGTCCGTTCCTTTTTCATCCGTAACGTGTATTTTTTCTTTTCCTCTGATTGAATCGGTTAGTTTCTTTGTAAATTCCCTCATTTCGTTGTAGTCAACATCGAAGGTTCTTTCTATTATATCTTCGGTTATTCCCGGCATCATGCATACTCTTGAGTATCTTCTTCCGATGTCAACCAGCTGTACTCTGAGCCTTTTTTCTTCAGCTTTATTTTCCAGTATGTATATAAGTAGATCTATTTTTTCCATTGATCTTTTCAAGTAATGAGTAGCTTCCTTTACAGGTCTAATAGTCTCTGGTAATAAATAGAGATTTATATGAGCCCCTATCTTTTTTATTTCTTTAGCAAATACCTTTGAGATTTCTAGGTTTTTTTCATCAGTTATTAAAAGAACTTCTTCGCCTCTTGTTAATTTAAATGCTTTTTTAACAGTATTTCTAATTGGTTTTTCAAGTTTTTTCATTCTATAAACCCTGGTTTTTTCTTCTTTAGCTCTATGAACGTTATTGTTATTATTCTAGCGTTTTCTTTGATTTCAAAACCGTTTTTGTTGTTTACCTGTAAGCTGAATTTTGTTTTCATCGGTTCCTTTGATGTTAGCACCTGTGTTGGTATTCTTACACCTGATTTGGTTACGCTAAGTCTTGGTCTTTGTATAATGATAGTGTTCTTAGGTATGTTTATCTCTTCGTTTGTCTCAGCTAAGTAGTTTCCTTCGGAGAGCATCCACCACCCATATTTGTCCTTTGAATTCTTTTTCCTCGGTTTTATTTCATTCGTTGATGGTATGTGTCTCTCTTTATTACTGAAATCTATTTTTCCCTTTTCCTTTATTTCCTCTATTTTTGATAAGGTCAGATCAAATGAGTTTTCCTTTATCTGTGTTTCTAGATCTATGTAGTTTTCAATGAGGTTTTCTTTCTCTATCTTTTTCCTTATCTCTTTTTCGGTTAAGTAAATCTTATCACCTACTTGAAACGGACCCGAGGGGATTCGAACCCCCGACCTACGGCTCCCTTCGAACCTTTTTGCGAGCAAAAACGTTCGCGAAAAACGTTTTGCTTTTTTGCTGAAGCTTTTCTAAAAAGCTTCTTTTGATGAAACTTTTTCAAAAAGTTTCTTAGAAGGCCGTTGCCCTATCCACTAGGCTACGGATCCTTTTTCTGTTTCTATTTCTCTCCGTAGTATTCTATGTTTTCTTCTTCTGCTATGTCTTTGAGTACTTGTTTTACTTTGTTTTTGAGATCGTTGAATCTTTTTATCTTTTCTTCTTTGATTAATTTATTTATTTTTTTCAGTGCTTTTTCTCTATGTTCTTCTTCGAATTTGGATTTTGTGGCTTCTCTTTTTATTATTCCTTCGGCTTTTTTTTCAAGGATTTTTTTATTCATTTTTTGCCTCCTTATTTTTTACATTTCTTCAAGCGGTGTTATTTGTAGTAGTTTCAGTCCTTGTTTTAAGGTATTTTTAAATGCTTTCGTAGTTTCTAACCTTATTTTTTTCAGTTCCTCTGTTTCAGCGTGTTTCACCGGACATTTCTGATAGAACTTGGTGAATGTGTGTGTAAGTTCAAGTAAGTACTTGCTTATTTGTTGTGTTTCTTTTTGTTCTTTTGCCTTTTTTATGTTTTTTGGGAATTCGGATATTTCTTTGATTAATCTTTCCGTTTCATCGTTTAATTCATTGTTTTTAATTAGTTTCGATGTATTTTTCTCTATGGTTTTTTCACTTGATTTTTTTATTATTCCTGTTGCTCTTGCGTGTGCGTACTGTAAGTAAGGACCGGTGTCTCCTTCGAAGTCCAGTGCTTTATTCCATTTGAATTTTATGTTTTTGTTCTTTCTTTGATTTAGGTTTGTAAATATCAAAGCTGCTTTTCCCACTTCATCGGCCACTTCTTCTTTGTTTTCAAGTTCTGGGTTTTTTTCTTTTATTGCTTTCATTGATCTTTTTTGAGCTTCATTTAAAACATCTTCCAGTTTAATTATTTTACCTTTTCTCGTTGACATGCTTCCTTTTGGTAAATCCACTAATCCATACGATACATGTTCACATCTTTCATTCCATTTGTATCCAAGCAGTTCAAGTGTTTTGAATACTTGTTTGAAATGTAGGTTTTGTTCGGATCCAACTACATATAAATTTTCATGGAATTTGTATTCTTCCCATCTTTCCTTTGCTGCTGCCAGATCTCTGGTTGAATATATTGTTGCTCCGTCCTCTTTCTGTATTATGAGGTTTGTTAATCCTTTTTCTTCAAGTGGAACTATTATAGTTCCTTCGGGTTCTTTTTCAGCTACATTTTTATCAATTGCCTCTTTCACTATTTCGTGAGATTTTCCTGATTTCACGTAGTAAGCTTCTCCTTTGTATGAATCGAATTCAACTTTTAGTCTTTGGTAAGTTTCTTTGAATTTCTCTATGCTGAGTTTTCTGAATTTCTCCCATAGTTCTTCTTCTTTTTCGGCTCCATCTTCCAAATTTCTGAAGTGTTCCCTAGCTTCTTCTTCCAGTTCTTGATTTTTTTCCGCTTCTTCGTGAAATTTCACGTATAATTCGTAAAGATGTTCTATTGGATCTTCTTTTAGTTTCTCAGGTTCACCCCATTTTTCGTAGGCTGTGATTATTTTCCCGAACTGTGTTCCCCAGTCACCTAAATGATTTATAGCTACGGTTTTGTATCCTAGATATTTATAGATATTTTTTAGAGATTCTCCGAGAATAGTTGATCTTAAATGTCCAATATGAAATGGTTTTGCCACGTTTGGACTTGAATATTCTACTATGATTGTTTTACCTTTCCCTTGTTCACTTGATCCGTATTGTTCTTTCTTTGCTTCTTTCAGTACTCTTGAACAGTATTTATCTTTTTTTACGTAAAAATTTATATAGGGTCCTTTTACTTGTATTTTTTCTATGTTTTCAAGATTCATCTTTTCTTTTATATCTTCAGCTGCTTTTACAGGGCTTTTTCCCTTTTTTTCAGCGTATTTGAATGCTATTGATGTTGAGAAATCACCCATATTGGGTTCTGGTGGTTTTTCTATATCTTTTTCAGTTACTTCCATATCTGTTGCTTCTTCCAGTTCTTCTCTTATTGATTCCTTTACTTCTTCATAGATGTACATTTGCCTCATCCTTGGTAATTTAGATATGTAGAAAACTATTATTGATACATTACTTCATCCGAATCTTCGGAGCCTTCGTTGGATTCACTTTTATCCTTCCCATTATCTTCATCATCTTCTGGTTTCGTAGGCCCTTCAGGACCCTGTTGAAATCCTTGAAATCCTTGAAATTGATTCATCATTTCTCTTTGAATGTATTTGGAGAACATAACTCCCATGAGCATCATGAGAAGTGTTTGTACTAAGAAAAATAGAACTATTCCTCCTCCTATCGAAAGTAGAAACCCCGCTACTTTCTGCCAAAATGTAGCTGGCCCCAGCCATGACCAGAATGTTACTAAAACAGCCAAAGTCACCACTCCACTTATCAGAAGAGTTAATACTTTTATCCATTTGAGGTAACGTGGAATCTTGGCCGGTGAAAATCCATTCATTTTTATCATCTTTTAGTTTCATTTAACTTAGGAAGTGGTTTTATTTAAGGTGAATTTATTATAAAAAGCCTTTGAATTTAGTCATCAATTATTTTTTTGAAAAGAACTTTAAAGAAAGAGCACCTTATTAAGGTAGCCGTATTGAAAGTTGATGAGTTTATAAAAATTAAAATAGAACAGTGATTAAATGGATTCGTTTATAGGTAAGACCGGTGAAAAACTAAGTTTATTGGAAGATGATGAAACTAAAGCTTATATTGGTAGGAAAAAATCTATTCACAGTGATTATGGTTCAGAAGGAGCTTTATTATTAGGTAAATCGGTTGATGAAGAAAATTACGGACAATATATTTATTTAGACGCTGTTTCTCCTCATGTTGTGGGAATTACTGGTGCAAGAGGTAGCGGAAAATGCTTAAAGCCAGATGAAAAAGTATTAATTGGGAATGGAGAGTTAATAGAAATAAAAAAGATATTTAAACAGATTGAAAGAAAAGGAGAAATAATAAAAGACACTGAGAAAGAAAAACTAATTAAGTCTAAAGAAGAAATAACTGTTCCAGGCATCAATAAGGATTTAAAAACCGATAAAAAAGAAATAACGCACGCATACAGGAAAAAAGTAGATGAGGATTTAATTAACATAAAAACTAAAACAGGTAAAGAGATTACAGTAACAAAAGAACATCCTCTTCTCACGATAGATGGAAAGGTAAAATGGAAAGAAGCAAACGAAGTTGACGAAGAAGAATATATAGCTCTACCTAGAAAGTATACCAATGACCCAGAGGATACTTTGTTAAAATTGAAAGGAGAAAAGGTAGTTTCAGGAGATAGATCACAAGAAATAGCTGAATTATTATGTAAAATACCAGAAGAAGGAATAGAATTAAAAGAATTATCTGAAGGTAGAAAAGATCACATATGGAGAACTGCAAGAAAAGCGGAGAACAGAGGATTGGTCCAATTAAAACAAAATAGTCCTCTAAAAGCACATTTAACGCTTAAGGGGAAGGAAAAGATTGATTCTTTTAATTCAAATTACCAACGACTATCTAACAGATCAAAACCCATTCAAATACCTGAAAAAATAGATACAAAATTCGCAAAGTTCCTAGCATATATCATAGCAGAGGGAACGGACCAAAATATAGAGCGAACATACAGAACGATATTTACAAATCAAGACAAAGACCTAATCAAAGAATACAAAGAAATCTGCAAAGACCTATTTGGCTTAACCCCCAAGGAAACAAAGACCAACGACTACTACATAGATTCACGATCCCTCGAAAAAATTCTTGAAGAAACGGGATTTGAAACAAGCAAAAGATCTCGAGAGAAAGACATACCCAACTCAATAATACGTAGCGATTGCGAAATAGTAAAAAACTTTTTGAGGACGTACAGTGATTGCGAAGGATATGTTTCAAAAGACAGACCACTAATAGAGATATCCACAGCAAGTAAAAGGATAGCTAACAAGTTAAGTTACTTGTTCCTAAGATTTGGGATACAAACATCAGTTAAAAAGAAAAAGAAATATGCTACAAACACAAAGAAACAAATAAAAAGGAATTACTACTCCCTTGAAATAAATGGAAAAAAGAACCTGGAAAAGTTTAAAAAAGAAGTAGACTTTAGTATACAGGAAAAATCAAAAAGACTCGAAAAACATCTACAGAAAAAATCAAACCCAAACTTCGATGTAGTACCTAAAATAGGTTCACAGATAAAAGAGCTTAGAGAAGCATTAGGGATAAAAGGTAGCGAGATATCGACAAACAAATCCAGATCAACCATATTCAGCTACGAAAGAGAGGACTATTTCCCATCTAGAAGAATGCTTCTTAGAATACTTGACAACTGCAAAGATAAAATAGAAGAAATGGAAAAAATAAAAGAAAATTTGGGTTCTAGTCCAACTGATGAAACAATAATAAAGGCTGTAGAATCCACCAACATCACCTGGACCTCTCTAATAGAGAAATTCAGCCCTGTTCCCGCTTCAGGAAAAGAACTTCTAAGTAAAATAGACCAACACCAGATAAAACTTCTTATCGAAGAAATAGAGAAAACTTATACTGAAAAAATAGAGAAAGCCAAGGAGAAAATAAAGCAACTAAAAAAACTAGCAAGAAGTCACATATATTGGGACAAAATTGTAGAAATAAAAAAAATATCTTACCAAGGATACGTGTATGACTTAACAGTAAAAGATAACCATAACTTCATTGCAGGAAAAAACGGAGGAATAATATGTCACAATTCATACAGCCTAGGTTGTATTGCTGAAGAATTAACTATAAGAAACCCTAATGTTGCCTCAATAATCATAGATCCAATAGGAATTTACTGGAGTATGAAGGATCCTAATAAAGAGAATAAAGAAATTGAAATGCTTGGAGAATGGGGTTTGAACCCAAGAGGAATAAAGGAAGCTGAAGTGTTCATTCCAAGAGGAATGAGAAATGATGTTCCAAGCGATACTTACGATAAACTATTTTCAATAAGACCCGAAGAATTAACAACGGATGACTGGTGCCTAACCTTTAATATAAAAAGGTTCTCTCCAACCGGTTTATTACTTGAGAAAACTATAGAGAAAACAAAAAAAGAAAAAGGAAAAAGATACGGAATAGAGGACTTAATAGAAACCATTAAAACGGATGAAGAATTAGTGAGTAAAGAAGAAGGTTATACAAAAGGAACAAGAAGAGCCTTAATATCAAGATTTGAAGCAGCGAAAAACTGGGGAGTTTTATCGAAAAAAGGAACAAGTTTAGCTCAAATATCACAGGAAGGAAAAGTTTCAGTAGTTGACACTTCATTCTTAGAAGAAAATGTAGCTGCGATGGTCATAGGTATCTTAGCAAGAAAGATACTCAGCGCGAGGAAGATCGTTACACGGAAAGCAGCTATGGATAAATACAATCTAGATTCAATCGATCAATTAATGGAGGTGGAGATTCCACCTACTTGGTTATTTATTGATGAAGCTCACACCCTTATGCCTTCAGGATCATCGAAAACAGCGGCATCAGAACCACTCATAGAATATGTAAAACAAGGAAGAAGACCTGGATGCAGTTTAGTATTTGCAACTCAACAACCAAGTGCTATAGATACAAAAGTACTATCACAACTCGATATAATGATGAGTCACAAATTGATATTTGATGAAGATATCAACAAAGTTAGAAAAAGAATGCCTACAAAGACACCTAAAGAATACAACGAAGTTAATTTCTTCAAGAACCTACCAGTAGGAGTAGCTTTAGTTGGAGATAGAGCGGAAAAAACAAGTAGAGCATTTCCAATTAAAGTTAGACCAAGATTAAGTCAACATGAAGGAAGAGAAACACAAAGTGTTGAATTAGATGAAGGAACAGATCCTGAGAAACTCAAAGGAATGATATCAAACTTAGTCTACAAAAAAGTACGCCAAACAGGTGAAATACCCCTATCTGAAGTGGAAGAAACCACCGATTTAATTCAAAGAAGATACGATACAGAGATAGATTCAGATGAAATCATAGATAAGATATTAACGGATAAAAACTGCAACATATCAAATGGAAAGATATACATACCTAAATTTGAAGAGAAACAAGACTTAGAGATAAAAGGAAAAGAAGTAAAAGCATTCAAGCCAAGGATAAACAAAGAACAAGCTAAAAAACTAGCTAATAAACAAAGAAAAAAGAAGAAACTAGGTTTATTTGGAGAAGAAGAAGAGATAAAAGAATTAGAACTGGATCATGAAGTAGCTTACAAAATAAACTACGAGAAAAAACTTGAAAATGGATTCAAACCTCTTTCTTTGATAATAAATGACAGATACGAAGTATATTATCTAGATGGAGATTTAAAGAAAACCAATTCGCTTGAAAAACTACTCTCTTTAAATCAAAATAAAATGGAGACTCTTAAAATCCTTAGAAACTCTCATAACTTAAAAGAATTAGTTGAAAAAACCGATGTAACACGTCAAACAATGAAGAAATACATTAATGAATTAAAGAAAAAGAAACTAATCAGAGAAACTGGAGATGGAAGATATCAAAGGATTATAGAAATGCCTGAAGAACTTGATAATCCAAAGATAAATAGTATAGAAACTAGATTCACATTTGAAACCGTTAAAAAAGATATAGAAACGGATGTAGATGAAGATAAACTAGCATCTTTACCATCACTGTATACTAATTGTAATTTAAAGAATGTGGAACCTGTATTAATCCCTATTTGGAGAGTTAAATACACTCAAGATGGAGAGGAAAGAACGGAAAAAATACAGGCTATTTGATATAAAATAAGGGGAAAAAATGAAAGTCAATTCGAATTTCTTCACATTAATAGGAATATTATTTATGTTTCTGGGTTTATTATTTATTTTAGCTCCTTTCCTATCTAATTATATTAATTTAGATGATATTCCATCTTGGATTCTATATATTTATAGAGGAAAAAATTTCTACTTCGTTACTTCTCCTTTATTGATTTTAATTTCAGTAATAGCAGTCATTTGGTACTTCTTTATTCATTAGTACTTACTTCTCTATAATTTGAATATATACTTTTCTAGTTGTTCTCGGACCATCGGTTTCCACAAAGGAAATATCCTGCCATGTACCCAATTTCAATTCATTGTTCCTTATTGGAAAGGTTTCACTACATCCTAAGAATGTTGATATTAAATGAGAGTGAGCGTTATTGTCAATACAGTTGTGTTTGTAGCTATCTCCTTTTGGAAATAAGTCTTTTAATTTGTTTATTATGTCTTCTTGTACATTTGGATCGGCTGATTCATTTATTATGATTGCTCCGGTTGCATGTGGAGCGTAAACATGTAGAATTCCTTCTTCAATATCTCTGTTAAATTCTTCGATCTTTTCATTTATCATAGCTGTTAATTGAACGATCTGCATTTCTTTTTCCGTTGAAAAAACTATTTCTTCCATACAATCAATCCTTTTTTTCCCTATCTTCTAATTCTTTCAGCCTTTTCTCTATTTCTTCTTCACTGAGTAGCTTCTCTTCAAGTTTCTTCTTAGTCTCTTTTCTCTTTTTTTCCCTTTCTTTTTTAATTTTTTCCTTCATTTCTTTGAGTTTCTTTTTATTTTCTTCGTGTTCTTTCTTTTGTTTCTCTATGAAATCAATCATTTCTTTCTCTTTTTTATCCAATTTTTTTCTTTTTTCCTTTTTTCTTTGTTCTAAGTCCTCTATTATTCCGTTTAACTTGTTTTCTATTTCTTTAACTTCTTTTATTTTTCTTTGAAGTTTTTTATCTTTCTTTGACTTTTCTTCAGATTTATTAATCAAATCATTTTTTATTCTTCTTACTTTTTTTCTAACGGTGTAAGGATTTCTCTCTTCTCTAAGTAATTGAAATTTTGCTTCTTTTTTTCCTTTTTTAAGAGCTCTTAAGAAATTTAAATCTTTAAAGTCCTTTACTCTTTGTTCCTCTACTTGTTTTCTCCCTTTTTCAATTGCTTCTAAGAATTCCTTAGTCTTTTTTTCTTTAGTTTTTTTGGACAATTTGATCACTTCGGGTTAGATGTATTTTATTTTGTATTTTTCATCCGTTAGCTTGTTAATAAGTTTTTCCATCTTCTCTACACTTATACCTACTTTATTTTTCCTTTCTTTGGGAAGAGTTATGTACTTCTCTTCACTTTGATCTGTTCTGTAAAGAATGTTTATTCCACATGCTCTGACGGGAGAAGCTAAATCATTGATAATTTGAACTGGAGACCCGTTTTTTATGACTTTTACATCTTTACCGAGTTTTTCAGATATCAATCTTATTATTCTTCCCCCTCTTCCTATTAGAACAGCGGGGTTTCCTTCCACTAAAGCTAGAACTGTTTCTTTATCTTTTTTATTACTTTCTTTAATCGTTTTGGTTTTCACTAGATTGATTTCATTCGGTATGGTTTCTTTCTCAGCTAATCGAAAGAGTATTCTGCTCAACTCTACATCTACTTGATTTATTTCATTGGATTCAAGTTTTTGTTTGCATTTGCTGCAGAGTTTTCCTTCTTTCGCGTCTTTTGTGCATATTGGTAGATTCATGATTAGATGTTAAGTGCTTATTAAAATAAAAAGTAAGGGGTTGGGAAAGAGAATAACTCCCATGGGTTCAAAGTTGTTGGATTTAGATGCGCTAAATTTATTTTTGTGGTGCGGACATCTTAATTGTTATGGCGCTTACTTTTGATTCGGAGCCATCATCGTTTTTTAGGTTCTCTGTCTTTGTTGAAATCTCGTCTATGCTTATTTCATCGAGGAATTTATTTTTAACTATCTCTGCTACGTCTACTGCTCTGCTTATTGATTTTCCTCTTGCTTTTACTTCTACCTCATCTGCTCCTTGATTGAATTGAGTTACTACTGCTAGTACGTAACTCATTACGCCTTTGCTTCCTACGTAGATTGTATTGTCTTCAGCCATGTTGATTCACCTCGTTCTTTGTGTTGTGTTTTATTGTGTTCTGTAAGCTTTCTTCACTAATGTATCTTTATTCAATTCATTATTTATAAAGTTAGGTTGATGTCTTATCTTCATTGAAGTGAATTAATTTTCAACGTAAGATTACTCATTTCTATTTTTGCTTATTTTTTCAGGTTTCTATTTTCTTTATCTCTGGAAATTTGTATTTTCCAGCTTCTCTATCAACCGCTATTGCTTTGAGATTCTTATAATCGGTTTTATTTCGTAATATTGGTGATAAAAGATCTTTTTTATTTATCAAGTTTACTTGCGATCCTTCAGCTAGTTTTGAGAACGCTGGAAGAACTATTATTTTTTGTTCTTCTTCATTTGTTTCTCCGTAGAGGAAACAAGGTACTTTTTCCTTTATTCCTATTTTATCAGTTAAAGATAATGCGGGATGTTCATGTCCTATAACTATGTACTTTGATTGATTTGAATTTACTTTAAGTTGTTTTTGATGTCCATGTATGAATGTTATATCCTTCAGTGTTGCCTGTTCCTTTAGTTCCACTTTTTCATATTTCTTAGTTTCATAAATAAGGTAGTTGTCGTGGTTTCCTTTTATTATAATTATTTCTTCGACTAAATCCTTCAAATAATCTATAAATTCCTTTATTTCCTTTCTTTCTCCTTTTGAGGTTCTTGAAAACTCATGTTTTATATCTCCACAGATTATTAGTTTTTCAGGGTTTTTTCTATTTATTATCTCCTTTATTTCTTCTTTTATTTCTTTTAATTGGAATTTAGGCATAAGTAGACCTGTTTTTGCCATAAGTGATTCCAATCCAAGATGTATATCGGTTATAACGACCGAGTTTATTTTTTCTATGTACAGAGCTGGGTAGTTATCTACTATTTCGAATTCTCCATATATCTTCATGTGATCATGCCTCTATTTTAGCTAGTACTTCTTTGTGTAATTGTTTTAATCTTTTCTTTTTATCTTCCAGTTTCATTACATCGCTTTGACTCTGTATAACGAGATTATGTGCAAATGGTGAAGGAGTATCCGTTTCTATGACATTATAAGTTGTTTTTCCTTCTTCTATTTCTTTTATTATTTGTTCAGCATGTTCTATGTCCATATGATCTTCCATTATCTCTCTGTATGTTTCTTTTATTATTGGGAAATCTTCTCCAAGTCTTTTACAAGCTGCTAGTAGGAAATGGGATTTCATCTGTTGTTTTCCAACGCTTTTTTTATTTCCTTTGTAGTTTCTGAGTATCATTAGTGCTCTTGAAGCCACGTGTCTGAATCTTCTTTTCATTAACTGTGTTTTTCTAACTGATTCTTTTAACATTTGCCTCATGTCTCCCTCTATCGCTTCCTCTATTATCTTGTCTACATCTATCCCTATTGGAGTTTTTAAAACGAATCCATGGTCATCTACAACTATACCTATGTTTGATGTGATTTGTTTGGATAATATGTGAGCGAATATTCTGCAAAGTGCGTCGTTAACTCTTCTCCCATATATCGTGTGGAATACTAGGTTCAGTCTTTCTCCATCCCTTGATCTATTTTTCTCTATCAGTATTTCTTTATCCGTAGGGATTTTTCCAACGAACTGGTACTGTTCCTTTAGGTAAGATTCTATTGAAGTTACCGTGTTTTCATTTACTGGATATTTTTTCCTTATCCATTGTTTTACATCTTCATTTTCCTTCAGTTTACTCTGTATCTCCGAATTTAGTTTACCTATTTTTCTACCTAGATCGTATGATAGTGGTAGCATCTCTGAGTACCATGATGGAACCGTTGGTTTTCTATTTGGAGCTCTATCGACGTATACTTTCATTCCTCTTGTGTATCTATACTGATAAGTATCTCCTCCGTGTACGAATATATCTCCTTTTGTCAATCTATCTAAAAATCCTTCATCAAGCGTTCCCACGAATTTTTTGTTCCTTGTATGTACTTTGTAGGCTGATTCGTCCGGTATTGTACCTATATTTGTCATGTATATTACTCTTGTCATCTTTCCTCTTTTTCCAAATATTTTTTCCCCACCTTCATTTTCATCTATCCATATTTTACCGTAAACGTGTTGATCTTCCAAGGATGCGTGTTCACCTGCTACGTATTCAAGGGTTTTAACGAAGTCTTTTTTGCTCAAATCTATGTAATTGTAACTTTTTTTAACTGTTATATATGCTTCTTTAGCCCTCCATTTCTTGTTACAAGCCATTCCAACTATCTGTTGTGCTAATACATCTAAACAGTTTTTTGGAATTCTAACTCTATCCAATTCATCATTTTCAGCGCATCTTACCATTTCGGTACATTCCAATGCGTCATCTCTTTCCATAACCATTATTCTTCCTTTGGCTGTATCGTGTAGTTTGTGTCCTGATCTCCCTATTCTTTGTATCGCTCTGGCTACTCCTTTTGGTGAAGATAGTTGAAGAACTAGATCTATGTATCCTATGTCTATTCCCAGTTCCAGAGAAGTTGAAGTAACCGCTACTTTTA
>Ga0207421_10004146_pt1 | contig 16901 bp, 16 predicted proteins | sample SodLakKL_010_SED_4_FD_187542 | JGI IMG/M metagenome (GOLD analysis project Ga0207421, IMG submission 187542) | Alkaline sediment microbial communities from Lake Tanatar, Kulunda Steppe, Russia - 8KL_010_SED (SPAdes) (version 2) | ecosystem: Environmental > Aquatic > Non-marine Saline and... | reverse complement strand
ACAGTGCTCTCCAGGATAATGAGCTGCCGCGAGGATCCAGAACACCCGCCGAGCCGGTCGACCGCGGCGAGCAGACCCGAGGGATCGGGAGCTCCGGCCCCGTCCAGGGGGGTCGGCAGACACAACACCAATATGTCGGCGGCACAGGCGGCATCCGGGCAGGAGGTGAAGCGAAAGCCCCCGCGCTCTTGGACGGCCTGAATCTCCTCGTCACACACACTTGTGATGGGAGATCGACCTTCCTTCAGTTGTGCAATTCTTCCGCCATCGTGATCCGTACCGGTTACGCTGAAGCCGTGCGCAGCGCAGCGCAGGGCGAGTGGGAGCCCCACATAACCCAGGCCCACGACGGCAACGTGCGCCGTTCGGTCTTCAATCAGTCTGTCCACCATTATCTCCCCCCTACACATAATCCGGGTCATTCAGATTATGTGATGGTGATGGACAGGGTGAGAGAGCGTGATTAGTGGCGCCTTGTACCTTCCTTTCATACTATGAGGGGGAAGCAGGAAGGGGTCATCATCATGCACTATCTCATAACCGGCGGATCCGGTTTCATTGGAACCCACCTGACGAGACGTCTAACGGAGGCCGGGCACGAAGTGACCGTGCTGGACGATCTCTCTGCTGGGTACGATTGGGAACATCTATCACCAACCGGTGCGCATCTGGTCCGGGGAAGCGTGTTGGATCGCTTTACGGTAGAACGGTCAATTGACGACGTCGATTGGGTAATCCACCTGGCGGCAGTTGTCGGCGTTCAGCGGGCGATGCAGAACAGAATCAGAACACTACGGGTCTGCCATCAGGGAACGCAGAATGTTCTCTCCGCCGCCACCGCGCGCCACAGAAGGGTGTTCGTCGCCTCTTCCTCGGCAATCTACGGCAAGATCACCAATACACCGGTGGCGGAGGACAATGATGTGCTGCTGGGCAGCCCGCAGAAAGATGGTTGGCTGTACTCAACGGCCAAGATGTGCCAGGAACATCTCGCCCTGGCCTACCACCATGAGCGGGGAGCCAGAGTGTGGATTGGTCGACTGTTCAATGTCATCGGTCCCCTCCAGTCGGGAACCGGCGGAATGGTAGTTCCCCGTCTGGTCACCCAGGCCCTGGACGATCTCCCACTGACAGTGTACGGGGATGGGAAACAGACCCGCACATTCGTCTACATTGACGACGCCCTGGATGGCATTCAGAGGGTGACCGGGCGGGGGGAGCAGGCCACACCGTACAACATCGGAGGAACCTGTGAGATATCCATACTGGATCTGGCCCGTATGATTCGCAGGATCGCCGGTTCGAGCTCTCCCATTCGCCTGATCCCTTACCGGGAGGTCCTCGGAGAAGATTTTGAAGAGACACAGAAGCGGCGGCCCTCCATCGACAGGCTGTGCCAGCTGGGATACGCACCGCGATACTCACTGGAGGAATCCCTCCGGGCCATTATCGACCATCACCGTCGAGACCCGGAATAAACGGAGGCCAGAGGAAGCGAGGGGTCAACCGGCGTGCTGTACTTCATCACTTATCCGGACTGGGAGGGACACTGGCACAAGTACTATAATTCCGCAGTCGAATCTGAACTACGCCGGCGCGATATCGATTACCGACGCTTCACCACCGACTACTCTTCCCCCTCCATATCTGACACTCTCCAGCAGGTCAGCTCCATCGAAAGCAGGCAGACGGACACTTGGCTGTTTTCATCCGCCCAAAACCCGGCGATAGAGCTGGTGGAGCATAGGCCCGGGGGAAAATACGGTCATGTGCACGGTATGGAGTGCTTTCCTTTCGAGCCAGCACTGCTGCAGGGGATAAGCCTCGAGGAGGAACGCCGCTTCGGTTACTATAATCACCTGTTCTTCAGTTCGCTGTGGGCTCAGCGAACAGCAACTCGCACCTACCCGCAGTACACTGACCGTTTCACACTGACCGGCTTCCCCATGGACTACCGCCAGTACGACCCATATACCGGACGACTCAAACATGATGACCTGGTGGTCTTCAACCAGCGTCTCTCCTGCGAGCGTCTTCCAACACTGGAGATAGAGCTCTCTCGCCAGCTGCTGCTGCGCGGCTACAGCGTCTGGCACCTTTATCCCGCTGCAGGTGACCGGTCGATCAGCGGGTGCCCCCTCAGCCCACAGTTGATGCGCATTGCCGAGGCCAGTGGAATGCGCTTTGTGCCCAACCAGGACAAGGACGACTACCATAAAAATCTGGCGCGGGCCGAGATACTGGTCACCACCTCAATCTGTGACGCGCTGCCGGTGGGCGTCATCGAGGGCATATACATGGGGGCAGTACCGGTTGTTCCCAACGCCATGTGCTTCCCGGAGTTCGTTAACCCAGACAACCGTTACCGCCCGTATGACATGGGACATATCCTGGAGATTATCCGGCGGCGCCCCCTCCGTTCACACGGGATCGAACAGTACGAGAAGCAGAGAGTCCTGGACCGGTACATGCGGGTCATGTTCTGATTTGAGCGAACCAACGAAGTTTTCTCACGTGAGCAGCAACCCCCGCTCATTTGACCTTGAAATCAGTTATCGGCTGCCAGTGCCTTGCGGTGGAGGAGGCGCTGCTTTGCCTGGTATACCAGTCCCTGTATAAGTTCCTCACGACTGGGGCTGTCGGTTCCGTCGTAATACGTGGCGACCATGGGCAGGTTCAAATCACGGCGCAGAACTCCCAGCTGCGCCTCAACTACCGATCCCGGCATGCAGGTAAACGGAGCGACAAACAGAGCTCCGTCGACGTTCCCCCTCTCTGCCAGGGCACAGGTCCGCCCAACTGTCATGGGAGGCTCCCCGCCGTAGTGAGCCGAGATGTACTTCATGGAGTGGGCGCGGATCTCCTCCGGAGTCGGTTCATGATCGCCTGACAGTGCCTCAGCGGCGTCCCAGATGCGGGTCTCATCCCGGTGGGCGAGCCAGTTCAGGCCGCCAAAACCCCACTTGCGCAGCAGGGCGGTAATCTCCCGGTTGTTGGCAAACAGGTCGCGCGACTCCTCGTAGTTGATGTAGCCAGTGTACATGAACACCTCGCTGGCAGGTGACAGGGTCACCTCTCCCCCGAAGGCCTCTATTTTCCGGATCACATCCTGATTGCACCGATCATCGAGCCGGACATAGAACTCACCCGCGACCACAATGCGGGGGCGCTCCTCCGACCTGACCGGGACGGAGGCAAAATCCTCCGCCGCATCACGCACCAACCGCTCGAAGCCACGAAGGTGGGCACCGGTCAGGGCATCCACCACCCGGACCGGATTGCGGCTGAGGTGGTCGGTAAGGCGCGCGCAGTGCTTCTCGAACACTGCATCGCTCTGCCCTTCCTCCAATTCATAGGGGCGTGTCCTGTGCAGCAGGCTGTACATGGCATCCAGAGCAATAGACCCGTCGAATAGGCCAACCGCAAAACCCAGACCCAGGTGACGTATCATGTCGAACAGTTCGGCAGCGTATACTTTTGACTCTCCACATCCTGCCTGATTGAGGAGAAGCGCCTGAGCTGGCGCGTACATTCCGTACCGGCACGGCCCGCAGGCCCATCCCTGAAAGAACACCACGTCGTCCAGATCGCCATCTGCGTTTTGTACGTACTCAAAGATATCCTGCACATTCTGAATCATCGGCAGGCATTCCTCACCGTTGCAGTACCTCTTGGCCAGGGTCAGGTCGGTATCCTCGCTGCGGGGAAGAACCTCCGCATCCACCCCCTGGCTCTGCATTGCCGCCTCAAACATAAAGGCATGGTGCGACAGCTGAGGGATCAGGACCTTCTTCTTCCGCAGATGATCCGGGGGGAGAGTCTCCGCAGAGATCAGCGTCGGCTGCTGGTAATCCTTGCGGGACAGACAGGTATTGCGAAAGGCCTCGAGCCGTGTGATCATGCCGGCCGGGGCGGTGTGCTCATCCATGGTGAGACGCAGGCTCGGCGATATGTGCCGGAGGAAGTGCCTCAGCATGGCATTAGGTCCGCACTTGAACGGGTCCTGCAGGATAGTGTGCAGCTCAGGCAGGTCGTGCCTGCTGCGCCGCCGATTCAGGTATGACACAATGTGAGCAGCGGCCAGCATCCTCTGCAGTTGTGCGGAGTACATATTTTCCGCCTTGCGCAAGACGTCGGCAAAATCCTTCTCGAACTCCGCGCGGCTGCCCATCAACTCCGATTCGATGCGGCCCTCGTACCAGCCCCGCACATAAGCCAGCAGGTACTCCTGGGGGAGTGCAACCACCCCGCGCTGACTGGCGTAATGCAGCGACCCCTTGGAGACCTCATCATCGTATATGGTGTAGGTACGGCCCAAGAATACTCCTGCGATGGTGTCCTCGCTACAGTACTCGGGCAACGTCTCAACCACTTCCACGCTCTGCTCCTCCATCGCGGTCTCAAACGAACCCTGAGCCCGGTAGCCGGCGCTGATCGCCTCCTCCAGGCGGGATTCGTTGAATTCGGCACCCATCATCCGTCTGGCCGTGGAGCGAAGCTGGTTGCGAATCATCCGACGTCCCTGGCGGTAGTTCAGCTGTGCATACAGCACCCTGTCGTCATCCAGGTCCAGGGAGCTTACGGCAGTGCCCCAGATCGTCTGCAGCAGCGGGCAGCCGAATCCGCGCGGCCAGTCATCTGCCCATGGAAGCGGCTCCATGGTTACGATATCTGGAAGAAAGATATAATCCACTTCCGAGTCTACCAACTCTTTATAGTGGCCGATGAGGACCTCCATGGGATAACACATTTCCGAATCGAGGTTCCGCTTCCCATCTTCCAGCGTCTGTTCTGAAGTCTCAGAGGACAGCACTACCCGCGCACCGATCTCACGAAAGAAAGCCGCCCAGAAGGGATAGAGACTGAAAAACAGACCGCTTCTGGCCAGTCCGACCGTCGGTCCCTCCTGGCGGGGCTCGCCCGCTTTTTCGTAGAATGTCTCATTTCGCGCATCCACATAGTCCGGCAGGTGAGCGTACTGCGAGGCCCTCTTCTTTTCAAGACCGGAAAACCGTCCGCACCTGTCGCCATAGAGAAAGTGGCTGCCGTCGGCGAAGCTTATGACGTCCAGCGTGCAGTTGTGCTCGTGCTCGCAGTCCGCCCCGCACTTTCTCTGCTGCTGCTGAAAGTCATTCAGCTCCCGCAGGCTCCGCAGTTCGTAGTCACCTTCAAGGCCCAGCTCATCGAAGTTTCTGGCCATAAGCGCACTGCCGAGTGCGCCGGAAAGCTCAGGAGAGGAAGGTACCGAGATATCTTTGTCCACCTCCGCGGCAAAAGCCGCGGCCAGTGCGTGATTCTTGGCGGTAGCTCCGGTGAAGACCACCCGCCCCTCCATCGGCCGGTTCTCGGCAGTCTTGCTGACATAGTTTCGGGCGGATGAGTAGGCGAGACTGGCAATTTGCGAAGAAAAGGGAAGCCCCTGCGAGGCACTCGCCGCCAGAGATGATTGCGAGAGCAAAGTGCAAGTGTCACCCAGATCGATGGCGTAGTCCGCATTGAAGGCGGTATCGGAAAACTCCCCCTTTATGTCAACCCCCAGGAGACCGGCCAAGTTCTCAAGGAATGTCCCGGTTCCGGCTGCACAGACGGGATTCATGTTGTAATCATGCAGGGAACCGTCGTTCAGCTGAAGGAACTTGGAATCTTCTCCACCGATCTCAATTACCGACAGGATGCCGTCTGAACCGTACAAATATTTAATTCCTTCGGCCTGACAGGTGATCTCATCCACCGCATACTGTGCATTGAGGATCTTCTGCGAAAGGAAGCGTCCTGATCCCGTGGTACAGGCCACAAAATCGGAATCCTCCACCTGTTCACCGTACTGCTCGCGCACCTTCTTCATGAGTTCAAGAACCTGCAGGACCGGGCGGCCTGCCGTCGGCAGGTATACACCACCTATGTATCTGCCGTCGCGGTCCAGAAGCACACACTTGGTGGACACCGACCCGCAGTCAACACCAAGATACACACGGCTGTAATCCAGGTCATCCCCGGGGCTGAGATCGGGCATGTAATCAACCCGCTCGGGTTCGAGAGACGGCAGGGGGTGCCGCGGAACGTACTCCCTATTCAGAATACCGTCGAAGTCAACTCGGCCCGGACACACCAGATCCGTGCCCCGCGCGGCGCCGAGTGCCAGCAGGTACTCGTGATTCTCCGGCACAGAAATGTTTACGTCGCCCCCGCAGTAATCCTGCAGGTACTTGAGCACGGCACGGTTGTTGGCCACACCCCCGACTGCTATTACCTCATCCCTCTCCATGACCTTATTTTGAGTGATGGTGACCACCACCATCTCAGCGAGGGTCTTCGCCAATCCGGCCGCCACGGCTCCCTGTGTGGCCCCCTCATTGATGGCGTGAGTCATGTCTGACTTGGCAAACACCGCGCATCGCCCGGATATCTTGATGGGCGAGCCGGACTCAAGTGCCAGATCGGCCAGATCTTCATCATCATAGCCGAGGCGGGTGGCCTGCTGGTACCAGAAGGCCCCGCTTCCCGCCGCACACTGCCCGTTTCGGTTGAAAAAGTCAATATTGCCTTCCGCGCCCAGTTCGACATAGTAAATGTTCTCATGCCCCAGGGACAGCACGGAATCACAACATATCTCGCTGCCGGCCAGTCCCTCGGCGAGGGCTTCGATCTCCAGCGTGGGACTCAGTCCCAACTCGTCGGCGAGCAGGTAGGCGTTGGCCCCGGTGATGCCGAAGCGAACATCCCTTTCCCAGTCGTCCTCGCACATGAGCCGCTCCAGACACTTCCTGGCACTATCGACCGGGCGACCTGCCGTGGGCTCTGTAACTCGACGAACATCACCGTCCTCGAGGCGGACTCCCTTAATTGAAAAAGTACCCACATCCAGACCAACGCCCACACCCTCGGGCGCAGCCCGGTTGGGTGCTGCATTATGTGAAGGCAATGAATACACTCCTCCCTCGTTGTGCTTCAGGCGCATTGAAAAGCCGCTCTCGTTCAGAGACACCGGGCAATTTGGGTTGACGCTCCCGGCTTGAGGCATCGGCGGCAGTGTAAAGATAACGTTTTTTCCCACTGCATTCAAGGTTGTCTCACTGCATTCGCCGCCCTCAAACTCCAATTACGCCAGAATACTGCCATCTTCCTTCACGCTCTTGCATGCCCATTTTCGTTTGCGCCGCTGTTACCCCCGGGACGAGAGGAATTATCAACCTATTTTTGGACACAGGCAGGGGAATGTTGACATTATTCGCGAATCTATACAAAGGAAGGAGGTTGCAACGTGCGAAGCAGGCGCTTCAGAAGGAGCCGTCGAATTCCCACGCACCACGCGTTTACCGAGGCGACATGGCTGCTCGCTGTCTCTGTAGCACTGTTCCTTGCGCCCGGGTACCTGCCGCTCGACGGCATCCCTGCCCTGACAGCTGAGGGTGCAGGCTGGCTGGCACTTTTCATAAGTACCGTGCGCGCAAGTGCTGAGCTGTGCGGCGCGCTGCAGCTCCGCTCGCACAAGAGCCTGGTGTCGGGCATTCTGGGCCTTATCCTGGCCGCAACCGCCCACCGGCTGCAGGATGAGGCGATAGATTCGGATTTCGCGAGCACCGCGGTGCGGGGTTCAATGTTGATGCTCATTCTGATCGGTTCTGGCCTGATGGCAAACGGAATCTCCCTCCTGATCGAGCCCAACCCCGCAGCACGGGATGATAGAACAATCGAGGACACGATCGAGGGTGCCAAGGCCGGAGCGAGAGTAGCACTCTTCGTATTCCTTCTCACTTTCAATCTACTGGTAGGAGTCTGGAGAACCATGCTCTACCTGGTCTGATCAACAGAATCGGGGACAACACGGAGCATTGCGGAACAGTCTCGCAAAATCGGACCTGGATATGTCGCGGGAATTGCCTTTCCGCGACAGGTTCCTCGCCGCCATTATGCTGGCCAGCAGTATACGAGTCGAACACACATGTTGCTCCCGTCGGCTGCTACCCCCGGCAGGTTCTCAACTGTCAGGCGTGCTCCCTCGCAGGCCAGAAGGCTGGACACTGGATTCCTCCTGCGACAGGTACAAGACTCAATAGCGTGCGTGAGCACATCAACACCAGCGCAGGCAGTCAGCTCCCGCACGCTGCTTCAGGTCAGGTCGGGGTCGGCCAGGGTCACCGTGGGAAACAGGCTCCGCCCCCTATTCGGATCTTCTCTTTCCCGGTGGTGATAACGCTCCACTGCGTCACCTCGGATCCGGAGCCGGCTGTGGTAGCCAATGCAATCATGGGAGGCAGTGAGCCGGCAAAACAGTCCTCCCCCGCATAATCGATCGGCGATCCTCCCTCGACGGCAATAATCCTGGCCGCTTTTGCGGCGTCTATGAAGCTTACGCCCCCCAGAGCAACGAACCCCCCGGCTCCCCACTGTCGGGGCGCCCGGGCCACCTCCATCACCTGCTCAGCTTGGGAATTGGGACGCACCTCGACAAAGACGCGATAACGCCGTAATCATCCAGGATATCGCTTGCGTATCGCACAGCTCCCGCCTCAGCCAGACCCTCATCACTGACCAGTAGTATGCGTTCAATGTCGAGCCGCCAGGCAATCTCTCCCGGGCGCAGGGACGCACCCTGGCCGAAGATCACCTCCGGACCCCAGGAGAGGGCAAATACCTCCATCATGTGTGCCTCCTTCAATTTGGAAGAGGCGCCCTGTTATTCTGGACAGGGCGGCCGTCATCCTGCGCTTATCATAGCCGGTTCGACGCCCGGTCGCCCGGACCCAGCAGGTGGCGGGGCTTAGCCATCTGTCTATGCGAGCATTACACGAGTTTGACAGGGAGATCTATTGCAATTAACATGCTAACCAGTCTATCCATAACGAAAATGCTGAATTATGAGGGGGTCATACATTAATGTGTGATAGAAAAGGTTTGCTTTGCGGCCTGCTGCTCGGGGGACTGGCCGGCTTGGCGGCGGGTATGCTGGTTGCCCCCGAACGAGGAGAGGACGCACGCAGAAAACTGCGTGAACAGGCGAAGACCAGCGCAGAGGAATTCGCCGTAAAACTCAAGGACGGTGCAGAAGATATCATGCACATAGCCCGCGACCACATACCGACAGAAGACGGACCTACTGAAAAACCGGGCGAGGAGCAGGAATTCGAGGTCGGACTGTAGGATCTCATCCCGGCAGCATTCTCAACGGAGCAACCGCGGGGGGATGCCATCCCCCCGCAATTTCACATGGACTCAATCATGCTCGACAGGATACCGGAAGTGACCGATAATCTCCCAGCGCTGAAGGCAGTCCTCCTCACGTGTGATCCCGGCGTTGTGTATTACCAGTGGGACCCCATCTGAGTTAACTCGATCGCTTACTACCCCGCAGTGTTGTCGACCGTCCGGAAATCGCCAGTAAACCAAGTCTCCCCGCTGCCATTGTTCTTCCCCTGCATCAACCTCCAACAGCAGAGACTGGCCGAAGCGCTCGAAGTACCGAATCTGGTTGGGAATGCGCCGGTGGTCGATATTGGAGTCCGCCTCACTGAGGCCCCAGTTCCCGGGGTACTGATCGAAATTGCTGCTCATGTCCTCATGGATTCGCTTCTGCAGGTCGATGCCCGCATTGCGCAGTGCGCGTATCACCACATCTGTGCAGGCCCCAACTCCCGGGGCGACATCACCACCGGGGTAGGGGATCGCGACGTAGGAATCATCGTACCGGGTACGGTTCTTCACCTCCGCCCGCGCTCCCTGCAGGATCAGATCGCAAGCGGCCAGGTCTTCTTCATCGATCTCCTCTGATGGCCCGGGGCAAGGCGGGTCTGCCCGGCGCAGCAGTGTGAAAGACCCGGCACATAATACCAGTACAGATGCGCAGATGACCAGCGCAACGATAAACGGGCGATGTAAACAGATTCCTGTTTCTTTCACCTGGCACCACTCCAAAAAATGTCGACCTGGTTGCTTACTCATTTCAGTCAATCATACCGCGCGTCCCCTGCGATAGGCACCGCTCACAACTAAACCTCTCGGGTGCAGCCACCCTGCCTCAATAAAATTGCACATCCTATTGTGAAATAGTCTTCAAATTGAGAACATAAGATCATAAGAATGGAAGGGTAGGAGATCCGGATGCTCGTCGGCTGGCAGGCACTGTTTTTGGCCATATCGTCCACACTGGACGACCTGGGCGTGGGATTCGCCATAGGCCTGAATGGTAGGGTGTCCCTGCTGACTGCGGTGATCGTGGCGATGCTGTCGGGTTTGACCATGGTATTGGGCCTGTACTCTGGACAGGCCCTGGCCGGGGCCATCGCCGGTGAAACGGCAGGCTACCTCAGCTCTGCTGTCTTCTTCGCCTTTGCGGTCTGGTTCGCCCATGAGGCCTATAATGGCGATGCGGCGCGGTCGACAGGCAGGCGGCAGTCGAACACTGCCGGTCGTTCTGACATGCACCTGACAGGCGCAATTGTCCTGGGCCTGGGCCTCGGGGTCAACTCGCTTGGGCTGGGTTTGTCCGGAGGCATGGCCGGGTATCCCATCCCACTCACCACAGCACTGACCACAGGTGCAAGTTTTGTCTTCATATGGTCGGGATCGCGATTTGGCGGCGCGCCCCTGGTCCAGGGACTTATGAAAAATTGGGCAGGCTACTGCTCCGCGCTGATAATGCTGTTACTCGGGGTTATACAGTTTGTCTGATGAGAAAATGAGGATCCCAGCAACATATGGAAATAAGTGTAGACAGCGGAGGGATATCTTGCCAGAAAACAGGCTCACCAAACAAGTGGAGTTCATAGTAGAACTGGACAAATTGAAGGGCATCCTGCGTAGAACGCATAAGATAAATGAGTCTGCATACGAAAATGATGCTGAACACTCCTGGCACCTGGCAACTATGGCGCTTATCCTCCAGGAGCACTCGGATGAGGCAATCGACCTGACCCGCGTACTCAAGATGGTGCTGATCCATGACGTGGTGGAGATCGATGCGGGTGATACCTTTGCCTACGACGATGACGCAGCACACCGGAAAAAGGAAATACGAGAGGAGCAGGCTGCACAGCGAATCTTCGGGCTGCTACCCAAGAGGCAGGGATGTCATCTATACGAACTCTGGCGGGAATTCGAGGCAAGAGAAACGCCCGAGGCCAGGTTTGCCGCCGCCATGGATAGGTTCCAGCCGCTGCTGCATAACTATCTGACGCACGGAGCCGCCTGGAAAGATCACGAAATAACCGCGGAACAGGTGCTCGAGCGGAACAGACCCATTGCGGAGGGATCCAAGCATTTATGGGATTACGTGCTGCAGATCGTCAGGGATTCCGTCCATCGTGGATACCTCAGAGACAGCTGAGCCCGCCTTCATCACTGCACGATGCAGCCAGTGCACAATCTCCGTGACGACCGGCCCGAAAAGCAGGGGGTTAGCAGGCCGGTACGCTGCTCATATTAGAAACTGCGTACTGGCGCGCAAGACAGCAGATGCGGGGAGCGAGGAAGATTGGTTGACTGGCAGATTCTGCTGCTGGCGATCTCGGCCAACCTGGACGACCTGAGCATAGGTTTTGCCATGGGATTGCGGAGACCTATTCCCGTGACTTCACTCATCATAATCGGAGGAATTTCGGGTCTGACAATGCTGACAGGGCTCAGCGCGGGGCAGGTCCTCCGTAGGTACCTGCCGCCCGGATCAGCAAATGTGCTGAGTGCCGTCATATTCGCCGGGTTCGGAGCCTGGTTTGTGTGGGACGGAATACGACGCAGACGGGACACGATATCCCAGCCGCCGCCTCCAGAAGACGGCGGCTGGGGAACAGGTGCGGCTGCAAGCGCACCGGTGCACGTAGGTTCTGCCGTGATCCTGGGGTTGGGTCTGGGCATTAACTCCCTCGGGCTGGGGCTGTCCGGAGGAATGGCGGGCTTTCCAATGGCGTTCACCGCATTTCTCACCGCCAGCACCAGCCTGATCTTTGTGTACTCAGGCTCACGGTTCGGCGGAACCGAGATCGTACGTGGGCTGATCGGTGATCGCGCAGAGTACATCTCAGGCGGTCTGATGCTGTTTCTTGCCGCTGCTCAGCTGATCTGACAGACGAAAGGCAAGGCCAGCCGGCATCTGGCAGCTTATACCTCGCTCAGAATCGAAAGCTCCTCCAGGTACTGCCCACCGAAATGATACAAGCGGGGAACACGAAGTGGGAGCTTTCCGAGCAGCTGGCCCGTACTGATCCCGGCATAACGACCGAAATCTATCGCCGAAATTTCTTCGTCTCCTTGCCGCCCAATCAATACCACCTCATCGCCGACCTGCACCCCAGCAACGGGTGTGACATCAATCATGGCAAAATCTGTGCAGACCCCGAGCAGACGACAGCGTCGTCCCCGCACGAGAATGTCGGCCGAACCAACATGAAACGAGGTCAGCCCGTCTGTCCAGCCCATAGGCAGCAGGGCCACCTCGGTTGGCTCCTGCACCCGGTGCTGCTGGTTATAACCAATCCACCAGCCGGGGGGAAGAGTCTTCACTTGGGCCACAGCTGTGCTGAGAGTCATTACGGGGCGCAGATCAACAGGAGAGGGCTTTATGTGCTCAAACCCAAAGAGCAACCCGCCCACTCGCACTATCTCCATGTGCATATCGGGGAAACGGGCAGCTGCCTGGGAGGCAGCCAGGTGGCGCTGCACGTCAGCAAACCTGGCAGCAAACGGTGCACTGAACTCCTGGAAGCGTCGCTGCTCGCAACGGTTTTGCTCTTCATCCCCACTGGGGTGACTCAAGTGAGAACCCAGGCCCACCAGCCGTACTGTACCTTCCAACTCCTCTGCGATCCGCGCTGCACGCTCCCCATCCTCCGGAAACAATCCCATCCTACCCAGCCCAACATCGACCTTTATATGATATGGTAGCCGCTTTCCATAAGTCCTTGCTGTTTGCGCCCAGGATCTGAGCCGCTCAAAATCTGCAAGCACCGGTGTGAGCCGGTACTCAGCCATAGCCTCAAATTGATTGGGCAGCGTGGCTCCCATCATCAGTATGTCACCCTCGATACCCGCCCTGCGGAGCTGAATTCCTTCGTCTACAGCTGCAACCGCAAACTGCTTACACCCCGCCTCCACCAGGGCTCGTGCCACAGGCACAGCACCATGACCATAGGCCTCACTTTTGACTACAGCGTAGACGACCGCAGGCTCGACGTGCCGAACAGTCTCCCGGTAATTGTGCAGCAAGTTGTCAAGAGAAATCTCCATCTTGGTAACCAGCTCTTCTCGCACCGACTTCACTCCCCTACCAGGCCACGCGCCCGCATTATATATCGCACAAAACACTGCGCTGCCACACTCGCTTCAGGATAATTTCTGGACAAACCTACGGGTTCCTGCCCTTGAAGCGGTCAGCAAGATTGAAAAGCGGACCGGCATGTCCAGACTACAGCCACGCATTCACCGGCGAGATCGGATGCTGTCGATAGTCTGCACTTTGGGGACTGCCGCGCATCAGCCATACCAGCGGCACAGAAAGAATCCCCTGGTGCAAACGTCCAGTAGAACCTGAGAAGGACAAACAGTGGCAGAGCTATGAAACAGAGGCCGGGGTCAACGGCGACAGACCCACGCACCACCTCCTCCCAGCCACCTCACCGGCCGCAACGTATCGTGCCAAAACGGCGCCTTCCAGCTCCGGCACGATATCTGTTGTTTTTGAGATCGCCGCGCTGCGCGGTCAATAGAAAAAGCCACTGGCAACTATAGGCGTGACCTGGCGGACGCCTCTTCGCTCTTTTGCTCCAGATCTCTTGCTCCAGATGCACCCCGGACAGATCGGCATACTTGTGGCCATTTGGATAGGGCGACCGCACCATCGAATACCGTCAGATCACCCGCCTTCTGTAGATCTCGGGCGAACAGATTGCTGCCTCTTACCATCCACGCAAAGTTGGAATACATCGGGCCGGGCGTAGTGGCCCATCACATCGAAATCCATCCTGCTGGCTGCGATTCGGGTGGTATCGAGATCTGCAACGAGAATCTGCTCACGACCATACACCGGCTCCACCACATATTCTCCCAGAGGATCCACAATCGCGCTGCCCCCCGCACACACGGGATCATCCGCCTCTCCTGGAAGCTCATCGGTGCACGCGAGATCCTGCGGATACATGGAAGCTTCGACGTACTGGTTACACCCCAGGACGAAGCACCTGCCTTCGAGGGCTATGTGCCGGAGAGTCGCCTGCCATCGTTCACGTGCATCTGCAGTTGGGGCAAGGTAAATGTCTACTCCCTTGGCATACATCGCAGTCCGGGCCAGCGGCATGTAGTTCTCCCAGCAGATCAGAGCGCCAGCTCTGCCCCCTGGAGTTTGCACCACCGGCAGGGTGCTGCCGTCACCCTCGCCCCAGATCAGGCGCTCACTTCCCGTCGGCTTGAGTTTGCGGTGCTTGCCGAGGAGACGCCCGTCGGGACCGAAATAGAGAATTGTGCAGTAGAGCGTGCCCTTCGCCGACTCCGCACCTCTCTCAATTACTCCCATAACCAGATAGACGCCGTATGTACGGGCTGCCTCTCCGAGCCTGCGGACGGTCTCACCGTCCATACTCACGGCGCTGCTCCAGTAGCGCAGGTAGTCGCGACGCCCATTATCGGAGCGGTCGCCCACGCAAGTACCGAAGGTAAGCCCCCGGGGATAGCCGGAGATAAACGCCTCCGGGAACAGTATCAGTTCAGCTTTCGCCTCTGCCGCTTCGGCCACCCTTGCCAGCGCCTTTTCCGTGCAGGCAGCACGATCCATCAGCAGGGAACCCGCCTGCACTACTGCCACCCGGAACAAGTCCGCATCATCAGTCATCTACACCCCTCCTCGTTCTTATAAGCGCGGGATCACCAGAAACCATCCGGCCGAATGGGCTGCAGTGCACAAGGATCGAGGCCACTTCCGTGAGTTTGACCAGGTCCATGTGGAGCCGGTCCCTCCCTTGATTCCTGCGCGATTGCAGCCTCAGGAGAGGGACCCGCTGAATTCACCTATCTTTACCATGCATGAACGGAAAGTCCCACATATCCAGAAAAACTGCCGCCCAGATCTCCCGCTCACTCCAGGCGGTTGCCGCACTCACCACAGAAACGTGATCCGGCCGGGCTCTCAGTGCCGCATTGCTCGCACTTCATGAGCGACATGTCCGCCCCGCAGTTGTTGCAGAACTTTCCCTCACTCGCCGGTTTGTTACACCGGGGGCAAATTGTCTGCTTCCCCTCGATCGCACCCGTGAACACTTCGGTCTTCTTGGCCTTCTCCTGTATTTCCTGGCTGCGCCTGGCAGCACGTGCCGAAGCCACTTCGACATTCTCTCTCGGTGCATCCTGCACACAGAGACCCTCGACCTCGTTCCAGTCCGTCTCGCACACCCACTTATTACATCGCGGGCAGCGGTAAAAATGCTCCTTGCCCTCATTCTGGGCCAACTCGAAGGCCTCCTCGTGCTCCTTGTGCCATTCTGGCGTCATACCGCCCCGCCGGCCATAGCCGGACATGCGGCGCACGCCGTGGCTCACATTGTGACGACGGAGAAAGGTGGCGGCCGCGGACACGAGGTTAGCAACCCCATCCTTGGCCTGCTGCTTGCGGTAAGACCTGGACGGAATAAACTCCGTCTTGTAGCCGTCCCGGCAAATATCGCAGTAGAAGGTAAACTGAAAACCGGCTTCGGTGCTTTCATCATCGAAGTTACTCGTAAATGGCTTCAGACTCATCAGCTCTCACCCCCGTCCTCTAGAGGTTCTAGCGCCTTCCCGCACTCTTTGCACTGCTCGCCAATGGGCGGTTGCTCCAGCTCACATTCCTCATTGGAACACACTACCATGAGGCGGGCATCACACTCGTAGCAGTAATCACCAAAGTAGGTAGGTTCATCGCAATACGGACAGGTGATCGACAACGAAATACCGCAGTTACTGCAGTTCTTCCACTGCCGGCGCACCACATCACGGCAATTCGGGCACCTCAATGATCCCAACGGATTTACCCGGCCACACAGGGGGCACACCTTCGAATTGGGAGGAATCAGCTCGTCACAGTAACGACAGGGATGTTTGTACCCGATCAAACTCCTTCACCTCTTCTCACTGCCTCGGCGCCACTTGGCCTTTGGGTCAGTAGTTCCTGTATTGAAGGTCAGCAGTTCCATGACATCATCTTTCCACTGTTCACCGGACCTGCGGATGACACGCCCGATGAAGCGATTGCGCAGCCACTGCAGGGCGGGAAGAGTCACTGCTGCGTGAGCATACCGCTCATACGGAGGCTCCGTCAGTCTATGTTCCGGGAGGTATATTGGTTCGCGACGGAAGTTGATCGAGAGCATACAACGGTTCAACTCGGCAGCAACGGTCGGGATGAGCTCTGACAGATCCTCATAACTGAGACCAGGGTAACACGCCCGATCCGCGATCCGGAAGAAATACGTAGCTCGCCCGCCCTCTCCCCCGGCCACTTCCAGGGCAAGGGCATTGCCGGGACCGGACGTGGGTCCGGCAAAGGGGACCAAAAACCACATGTAATCACCGGTCAAATCGCCCATTAACCCGCGCTTCATACCCAAAAACAAGTCATTCGTGCCGGCGAGTGCACACAGAAAGCGGTGCTCCTCTCCGCGTCCGAGGCAATGGATCCGCTCATGCAGGCCAGCCCAGAATCTGGGATTCAGTGCATCGATATCATCCTTACGCGCAAGGCGACCGTCGCGCAGCAGTTGGGCCAACTGATGCAGGCTAAACGGGTTGGAGCCCGGGAGAAGCTCTCGCAGATAATCCAGGGTCTGCTCGGTCAGGTTGTTCAGAGCGCCTGACAGATGGCGGCGGAACCGCTCCATATTCCGTCCCATGTGCGACAGTTCGAGAGTATCGCCACAGTCTGTAGTGATAGTGAGGAAATAATT
>Ga0207421_10004145_pt1 | contig 16902 bp, 16 predicted proteins | sample SodLakKL_010_SED_4_FD_187542 | JGI IMG/M metagenome (GOLD analysis project Ga0207421, IMG submission 187542) | Alkaline sediment microbial communities from Lake Tanatar, Kulunda Steppe, Russia - 8KL_010_SED (SPAdes) (version 2) | ecosystem: Environmental > Aquatic > Non-marine Saline and... | reverse complement strand
TTGATAAGTATTCTTTTGACAGGAACAGCTATTATAGCACTGTGGGGCTCACAACATGAACATAAAGGGGTCAAAATAGTCGAAAGAAGTGAAACCGACGAGAGTTGGGACAAGATGACATGATTAAGATGGTGAACAACAAAATTATTATCCTTTTATCCCATTGCACTCTCAAATGGAGATAGAGCGTACAGAACTGATAACTAGAGGTGCCGAAGCCGAGGTATGGAAAGGACGATGGAGAGATAGAGATATCATATTGAAAAAGAGAGTAAAAAAAGGGTACAGACATCCTGAATTGGACAAAAAGATCAGAGAGATGAGGGTCAGGAAAGAAGGAAGATTGATCAATAAAGCTAGAAAATTGGGCGTTCCCGTACCGATGATCTATGATCTCAACATCGAAAAAACACAGTTGGTAATACAATACTTCCCAGGAAAAAGGGTGATGGACTGTATAGAAGAGGGTATAGAGGTTGATTTGAAGACGATAGGAAAATACATCGGAAGGCTTCACGATGCTAGAATATCCCATGGAGACTTGACCACTTCAAATATTCTTTACGATGACGAAAAAGACGATTACTGCTTCATCGATTTCAGCTTAGGTGAAAAAGAATCTTCTGATGAATATCTAGGTGTGGATCTACATCTACTTAGAGAGGCTCTCGTCAGCGTTCATGACGAACCTCTCGATCTTTTCGAAAAGGCACTTTTAGGCCATGCAAAAACCTGCGATGAACATGAAAAGATAAAAAGTTGGGTAGATAAACTCGAATCTAGAGGTAGATATCGATGATAGATAAGACTTTAACGATAGTCACTTCAAACGAGGGGAAATATAAAGAGTACAGGGAAAAACTTGGAGATCATTACAGCGAAGTTGAGATGGCAAATCTTGGTTATCCCGAGATACAAGCAGACGAACTCGAGAACGTTGTTGAATTTGCCTTGGAAGTTTTATCCAAACGTTCCCCACTGATAATCGACGACAGCGGCCTTTTTATAAATACTTTAAACGGATTTCCAGGAGTATATTCTTCTTATGTTATGAGAACTATAGGTTGCGACGGGATCCTTTCTCTAATGGAAGATAAAGAAGATAGAAGATCCAGATTTGAATGCGTGATAGGCTATCTAGGCAAAGAGAAAAAAATATTCAAAGGCATCTCTAGAGGAACTATCACTCAGGAAAAGAGGGGAACAGGTGGTTTCGGATATGATCCTATTTTTCAACCCGAAGAAGCAGAGAAAACTTACGCAGAGATGACAAGTGCTGAGAAAAATAAGATCAGCCATCGAGGTAGGGCGATGGAAAAATTGTTAGATTTCGTCTCTTCAAAATATTAACGTGAAACTATCGAGACTAGATCTTCTGGTTCTTCTATCAAAAAATCGGCTTTTTTCGCCTCATCACCGCCATAACCGTAGAGAGCTCCTACACTTTTCACACCCGCAATCTCGGCCGCTTCAATGTCATGATACCTGTCTCCCACCATGAGCGCATCGTCAACAGAGAATTCTGAAAGGAGTTCTTCTATTCGTTTCGCTTTGGGTTTATCTTCCGTATAGGCCTTTACAGATGAAAAATATTTCATTATCAAAGTCGTCTCTAATACTTTTTCTATATAATCATATCTTCCGTTGGAGCATATCGCGAGTTTATGACCTCGTTCTTCCAAAGTCTTCAATAAATTGTCGACTCCATCGTAAAGAGTTGCTCTCTTCGGTATCATATCGCTCTCTTTTTCTACTATAGATTTTTTTATCTGATTCTTAAGTTCGCTTTTTTCTTTCGGAACTAGATTTTCTATTATCTGATCTGTAGGTTCTCCGAACTGGTTCAATATGGTCTCCTTAGAAACGGTTATCCCGAACCTAGAAAAGGCCTCTTTGAGAGCTGGGACGCTCACTACCTCTGTCTTATAAAGCGTGCCGTCTAGATCAAATATTATCAATTTCATGGATGATCACTTCTTCTGTTCAATTTCCGATAAGATCTGACAGGCTTTACATATTTCGTTCATACAGGGTTCGCCACACTCCTCACATTTGTCCAATTCTCCCTCACCCTGGTACTTCTTTTCAACGGGCATCTTTATCTTCTCGTAAGAACTCAAGATAGAAAATTTAACCCCAGGTGTGTTGTCTTCTAGTTGCCCTATAACATCTCTATACAGACCTCTTAAGGCTGTATCAGCGTAAGGACATTCCTGTTCGTGCACTTCCATATCTGAAAGTAGAGCATATAGATATGTTTCTTTTTCAGTGACTTTCCGTAGAGGGTTTATTCTAGGAACTAAACCTTCCTTCACCTTATCATGAGGGGCTAACCTCGCCATGTTTTTCATATCCGCCCTGCAAAAGTTCATCAGTATAGTCTGGGCGGTGTCATCTAGATTTAAACCAGTAGCTAGTAAATCAAGATCAGCCTCTTTAGACATAGTGTTCATCATCCACCTTCTAAAAACTCCGCAAACAGAACATGGCATCCCAAGATCCTCTATCTCCATCATCTCATCTAAAGATAAACCGAATTCTTCCTCATAAGACCTGATCTCATAGTCTATACCTAACTTTTTATATTCTCGCTCAGCGATCCTCAAACTTTTCGGCCTGTAACTCTCGATCCCTTCGTCGATAGTGATCCCGTATAGTTTACTATCTCTTCTCTCTTCCAGTATTTTGTGAAGCATCCTTAAAGCGACTATGCTATCTTTTCCGCCAGATACAGCTACGCCGATGTTTTTGCCTCGGTTTAGGTCCACCTGTTTTCTAAATTCCTTGAACACCTTCGACTCAAAGAAATCCTTGAAGTGTCTTCGGCATAGATGTTCACCGCTATACCTTATGTATATGACCGCTGTCTCTTCACATCGGCTACATTCCATCGAAATTGATTTACCTATTTCGGTATATAAATCTTCGCGATAAGAATAATTCATTTTTTGATATTGAGTTAATTTTAAATATACTATATCAGTTGGTAGGGATGTTGGGATAAATGATGAGATTTGACCAAACATTAAGTGTTTTAACCATAATAATTATAATCGTTGGCGGGATTTCTGTGTTCGCTCATTCCGCTGGTGGTGAAGAAATTGAGATCGAACAAGATGAGAAACAGGAAGAAAAAGTTGAAGATGTTTTTAACGAAGATAAAAGTACTGAAGGATCTGAATGTCTAGAGACAAAAGATGAGGAAAATTGTGAAGAGGATGAGGAAAGAATAAAAAGTACTGAGGATGCTCAAGATTTGGAAGAACGGCAAAATTTCGATCTCTATACAAATACTGATTTAGATGATAATTCGAGTTCAACTAGATTTTGCAACGTAAATGAACAGGTGGATCATAACCCATCTATTGATAGTACTTCTTTAAGAGGTAATGATGATAACGACCACGAGTTGATAATAGACCATTACGATATAGTCTTTCAGGCCAACATGACTGCTCTAAACACCTCTACTACATTCGATATATATAGAATAGAAACAGAAATAGATGATGAAGAAGAAATTTATACTGCCGATCAAATCAGGGAAAATGATACTGAAGATAAAGATTTGATAGGAGATATTGAAGACAAGATAACCGAGGTATTTAATGGAACAATTGATGAGGCTTTCCCAGATGCCGAAAAGGATTTTGGTGAAACGACCTCAACGAACACCGAAGAGGACGATTCTGGGCCTATCGAAATTTCTACTTATGCGGACATCTATCTTGTAGAGGAATCATTGGGATTCGACGAGGACAACGAAAAATTAGACATGAGTGAAGTGATAAAGGAAACACTGGCGATAGGAGGGCAAATTTGTAGAGTTGTCAATTTAACATTTGAGCCAGGTCACAGTACGAATTATACATTTAGATTTGAAAAAGATGAACCAGAGTATCTGATGCAATTAGATGGTGATTGGAAACAACGAGTTTCCTACACAAAGAATCATTCCGAAGGAGAAGAAAACGTAACTGAAAAGGAAGAATTAAGAATAAAACATCATGATCCAGAGCATATAAAAGAAGAAAAAATCATGGTCGAGGGGGTATTTGAATTACAGAACCTAGAAAAAACAGATCTGACTTTGATTTACAGTATACTTTCAGTGGATATTGAAAAATACCAGGATGAGTTTGCCATCCCCGATACCGTAGAGGATTTAGATTTTGTAGATGCTGATTACATCCGAACTTCTGTCAAAAACGGCCTCGTTGAGTGGAAAACGATCACCGATGAGATGAATAACTCAGTAGAGGAAATAGAAGAAGAAATGCCAGGGATTTTCGAGGAGGTAGAATTTTCTTATTCCGACCCAGGTAGAGATGAGGGCGATATAGTGAGGCAATATGAAGAAAAAGATTTCCAACCCACTATAACCACAGAGGACGAGGAGATAGACATAGATAATGAACTTACTGAAAGTTTGATGAAAAGCGGAGGTATCGTTGATTTTAAGTTCTCTGAGATGGACGAAGAATATCACGATTATTCCATATCTATGAACTTTCGCACTCCCGAATTCATGTATTTATATGAGTCCGAGACCCCAGTATCAAGGAACGGAGGAGATAATGATTACAATGATTACGAAATAGATGTCGATCCGAAGGAAGGTTTCGAGGGCAGACTCCGCTCAGATGAGGATGGTCCCATTGAACAATCTATAAATCTAAATACTGAGGTGAATTTAGGAAAGGTGTCTATAAGAACCGATATTTTGAATATGGATTATAGCGCAATTGCAGATACTAATGTTGAAGGTCATGTCGAGGTGGAGGTGATTGAAGCTCCAGAAGATATGAAAGAATCTCTTTCCGAGGACATCACGTTAAAATATGCCACGGCTGATTTGATCCGACAAGTAGAAAAGCGCGATATCTTCGATAAACAGGAGGTTCTAGATATTGCTAGGGAAGGCAAAGATATAGATGATTTCGAGGGGGTGAATCAGACTATAAGAGATGCCCTTGGAAAAGAAGACCTAGAAGTTTCCACTAGATACCAAGAGGGCACTTGGCAACTTGAAGAGGATATTGACGCTCAACCTATCGTTTTGCTCATCGAGTCGGAATTCGAGATCCCGTTGAAAGAATCTGCAGATATGAATGCATTTGATATTTATGGTATAGATATGGGTGAGTTAGAGATTCCAAACGTTGAAGGGATCGATACAAACTTCAGGATCATATTTCCCTCCGGTATAAGAGCTGGAGTAGAGGAGACAGATAATGTAGAGATAGGGGAAACCTCTGATTCCAGGAGTTATATCGAAGTAAATATGGCCGGTGACTCGGATGAGCAAGTCACTATAAATCCGGAGATAATAATAACATCAGGGATCTTTTTTAGCGGTGACATTTATCTTCATGGAATACCACTTGTCGTCCTCACGATACTAATCATCTCCTTGATATTACTAGGTGTCGGGATGAAGGTATTCCCATACAAGGATCTGAAAAGAAAGAAACTGGTCAGAAATGGGATGGAAGATGCGATGATTGAAGAAAATAATCCAGACATGTGGTTAAATTATATACCTCTGGAGAAAGTAGAGAAGTACGATATAAATCAAGATACTTTAGTCGAGCTGGGACTCGAGGAAGAACTTAAAGAGAAGCGAGAAAAGGCTGGTGAAGAAGTGATGGGATTTGAGGAAGAGCCTGAAGAGGAAGTTAAAGTAGAAGAAGAGATGGCAGAAGAAGATGAGGAGAAGTCAGAGGAAGAGCTAACAACCGATGAAGAAACGACAGAGAGATTCGAGGATAGCGAACAAGATGAAGACGAATATCTCACCGGGTAGTTATGAAGTCAACTTATTTATAACACTATGATTTCTTCATTCAAACGATAGTATGATAGACGATGTTAAAGTAACTCAACGGATTGTTGATAGATATTTTGAAGAGTTTTCAGATCATACTGAAGTGGATGTAGCGATAGCTGGTGCTGGGCCGGCAGGTCTTGTAGCTGGTAGATATTTGGCAGAGAAAGGACGACAAGTGGTCATCTTTGAGAGAAAATTGTCTCCAGGTGGAGGTATGTGGGGTGGTGGAATGGGTTACCCCGTGGTTGTTGTCCAAGAAAGTTCGGTAGAAGAGTTAGAAAAAGTAGGAGTCGATGTAGAAGACACGGGAGATGGTTATTATACAGCAGATTCGATAAGTTCTGTTGCAAATCTCCTATCTTCGGCTATTGGTGCGGGTGTAAGGATCTTCAATATGGTAACTGTTGAAGACGTACTTTATGAAGAAGAGAGAGTCAATGGTGTGGTCATAAATTCATCTCCTATCGAGATGGCCGGACTCCACGTTGATCCTATAACCATAAGAGCAGAAGCGACACTTGATGCTACAGGACACGATGCCGATGTTTGTAGGGTGGTGCAAGAAAAAGTAGGAGAATTGGACACTGAGGAAGGAAAAGTGATCGGCGAAAAATCCATGTGGGCAGATGTGGGAGAAAAGACAGTAGTTGAAAATACACAAGAAGTTTTTCCCGGCCTATGGACCACTGGAATGTGCGCTAATGCCGTGATGGGAGCCCCTAGAATGGGACCCATCTTCGGTGGCATGCTGCTCTCAGGTAAAAAGGTTGCTGAGCTCATAGATTCCGAACTTGGGTGAATAGAAAAGCAGGGAACATTAATATACTATAAACAAAAATTGTTAGAGAGTGTCAGATCATGGTGGAAAACGAATCCCCCGAAGGTAAAAGAGAGAAATTTACCAAGTTCAAAAAGATGGAACTACCTCGAAACGTCGTGGTAGGAAATGATGCTTTAGAGAAAGTGGGAGAAACATGCGACAAACTTGAACTGAAGAAAAACGCTTTAATAATTTGTGATCCCACTACGAGAAAAGTGGCCGGGGAAAGAGTTGGGGAGATCCTATCTGATCACGATTATAAGGTCGGTATCGAGGAGATAACAGAAGCAGATCAAAAGACCGTAGATGAAATAAGTGAAACGATCACTGATAATACAGGTTTTCTTCTCGGTGTAGGTGGGGGAAAATCTATCGACGTGGCTAAGTACTCTTCTCATCTTGCGGAGATACCTTTCTTGAGTATACCTACGGCTTCCTCTCACGATGGGATAGCTTCCGGCAGGGCTTCTATAGAACGAAATGGGAATAAGAAATCAGTAGGTGCCCAATCTCCTCTCGCCTTGATAGCTGATACAGGCATAATAGCCGACGGGCCGAACAGATTGATGTCGGCAGGTTGTGGTGACATAATATCTAATGCGACGGCAGTCAAAGATTGGAAATTAGCAAGAAGATTGAGGAATGAAGATTTTTCTCATTACGCTGCTAACCTTTCTCAGATGACCTCTGACATCCTGATGAGCAACGTGGATAATATAAGACCTGGGCTCCAAGAAAGTGCTTGGCAGGTAGTTAAGGCTCTTGTTAGTTCCAGCGTTGCCATGAGTATCGCGGGCTCTTCTAGGCCCGCTAGCGGTAGTGAACACAAATTTAGCCACGCTTTAGACGATATAGTGGAAGAACCTGCTCTACACGGAGAACAATGTGGTGTTGGAACTATAATAATGATGTATCTCCACGGGGGGGATTGGAGAAAAATAAAGAATGCGCTTCAAGCTGTCGATGCTCCCACCACTGCTAGAGGTCTTGAGCTGGAAGAGGAAGATGTTATACAAGCCCTTATCCATGCTCCAGAGATAAGACCTGAAAGATACACTATATTGGGGAATAGAAAGATGAATAGAGACGCTGCAGAAGAAGCCGCTAGAGAAACTGGAGTCATATAAAAAGAGGTGATAAATATGGGTTCTGTAACATTGATAGGAAAAAGTTTAGCTAAAGAAGGTATGAAATTCAGATTTGGAGGATGTCTTTCAAAGTGTCAAGACTGCGAATTGAAAAACTCGTGCTGTGGCCTGGAAAAGAATAGGTGGTATGAAGTCACAGGCGTTAGAGACAAGGAGCACAAATGCAAAGTCCATCACGGAGACGTAAAAGTGGTAGAAGTGGAGCAGGTCCCTATCGAAACAGCGGTTTCCGAAAAATCGGTCATAGAAGGCTCCGTGATAACTCTAGAAGACAAGGAATGCGGATATGTGGATTGTGAATATTACAATCTCTGTTATCCTTCAGGGATAGAATTCGACACAAAATACAACATTGAAGAGATAGGAGAGAAAATAAATTGTGAGAAGGGTAAAGACCTAAAAATAGTGAAGTTGAAGTAAATTTACTTCCCTCTTATCCTATCGAACCAGCTTTTATTTTTTTCTTTTTCGATTTTTTTAAATCTCTCTAGTATTTTTTTCTGCTCGTCGTTTAGGTTTTCCGGTATCTTAACCTCGACTTCAATCAACTGATTTCCATAGCCGCTTCCCCCCTGCTTTTTTAGTCCCTTATCCGGGATCCTCAATATATCTTCAGGTTGGGTTCCTGGTGGCACTTTTACTTCCGCTTTTCCGTCTAAAGTCGGAACTTCTATACTTGTACCCAATGCGGCTTCGGTCATACTGACCTTTGCCTTAGTCAAAACGTCGTCCCCTCTCCTTTCGAATCTATCATCTTTTCGTACCCTGAGAGTAACGTACAAATCACCAGGTTGTCCACCTCGCAGTGCAGCCTCTCCCTTTCCTCTTATCCTTAGTCTGGTTCCGTCTTCTGCTCCTGCAGGAACATTGATAGTTATGGTTTCAGTTTTCTCAACTACCCCGCTGCCATTACAATGGGGACATGGATTTTCTATGATCTCACCTGTTCCGTCGCATCTATCACACTCCGCTATTCTAACAATCTGTTGAAAGCCTCTTCTCTGGGCCTGTTTAACTTCACCAGCGCCACCACATTTTGGACAGGTCTTAGTTCCACCAGTTTTACTGCCGCTGCCACCACACTCTTCACACTGTGCCTTCCGATTGATCTTGACAGTTTTCTCCGTCCCTTCCTTTATATCTTTTAAATCTACTTCAAAACTGAGCTGTAGGTCTCTACCACGTCTTTTCTTCTTCCTTCTATTTCTCCGGCTTCCACCGAAAAAGCTGTTGAAAATATCCTCAAAACCGCCGGTACGTCTTCGTCCTCCTCCAAAAAATTCTGAGAATATATCCTCTACTTCTTCGCGATGAGAAAAATCAGACCAATCAAAGTCTCCACCGGTGAATTCTTGTTTAACGCCTTGCTTACCGTATCTATCGTATCTCCGGCGCTTTTCGTCGTCAGCTAACACTTCGTAAGCCTCAGAGATCCTCTTGAATTTCTCCCTTGCCTCTTCAGGATTATCTGGATTCTTGTCAGGATGGTACTTCTTTGCTTTTTTTCTATAGGCTTTCTTGATCTCATCTTTCGATGCATCTTTATCAACGCCCAGGATATCGTAATAATCTTCGTCAGCCATGGTCTTATCACTTTTGATTAGGTCCAGATGGTCAGGTGAATGCTCACCAAACAACACAGTGAAATATTTTTTCCTTCTGAGCTAAAACGATATAATAAGAAAAGAAAGGGTTTTTAGTCCTCATCGTCCTCCTCTTCATCTACGACCTCATAGTCCGCATCCACGTATTCCTCGTCGGAATTACTTTCTTCACCTGAAGCGCGGCTTGCTGCGGTACCAGTTCCCGCACTACCGGCGCCGGCGGCTCCCTGTGCAGCTCCCTGACCAGCGGCGGCCTGCTGAGCCTGGTACATCTGTTCTCCTATCTTCTGGACTGTCTCTTCAAGTTCCTCTTTTCTCTTCTTTATCTCCTCGAAGTTGTCATCATCTATGGCTTCCTGGAGATCGTTCACTTTCTCCTGGACTTCGTTCTTTATCGACTCGTCTATCTGATCGCCCATCTCATCTAAGGTCCGTTCAGTGGAATAGACCAGCTGCTGAGCTTCGTTCTTGGTCCGTATCCTCTCTTTCTTTTTCTGGTCTTCTTCGGCGTGCTTCTCAGCCTCTTCCTTCATCCTTTCGATCTCTTCCTCGGAGAGTTGACTGGTCGCTTCTACGGTGATACTTTCCTCTTTTCCGGAGCCTTGATCCTCCGCGGAAACATTCAGGATGCCGTTCTCGTCCATCTGGAAAGTAACTTCTATTTTAGGTACTCCTTTAGGTGCGGGAGGTATTCCTGTCAACGAGAATCTGCCAAGGCTGTGATTATCCTTAGCCATAGCTCTTTCTCCCTGGACAACATGGATATCGACATTGGTCTGGTTGTCCGCTGCGGTAGTGAATACCTTACTTTCTTCTGTAGGTATAGTGGTATTTCTATCGATGAGAGTTGTGGTCACGCCACCAAGTGTCTCGACACCTAGTGAAAGCGGTGTAACGTCTAACAGAACTATATCGTCCTCTACGTCCCCAGAGATCACACCTGCCTGGATAGCAGCGCCTATAGCCACACATTCATCTGGATTAATCTTCATGTTCGGATCCTGATTGAAGAAGTCTCTAACAAAATCCTGTATAGCGGGCAATCTTGTAGAACCTCCAACAAGTATGATCTCATCTATTTCATTAGGCTGAAGACCCGTATCTTCCATAGCTATGTTAACAGGCTCCTTTGTCTTCTCAACAAGATCTTCAGTCATGTTCTGGAATTTAGCTCTAGTGATTTCTAATTCTAGATGTTTTGGTCCGTCATCGTCAGCCATAAGATACGGAAGATTGATCTCTGTTTTCTGTGTGCTAGAAAGTTCTTTCTTAGCTTTTTCTGAGGCCTCAAAGATACGTTGAAGAGCTTCCCTATTATCACTGACATCTATCCCTGTCTCTTTTTTGAATTTCTCTATACAGTGATCAACTATTCTTTGAGTCCAATCATCTCCACCGAGACCCGTATTACCTGAAGTCGCAAGTACCTCGTAAACACCGTCACCTACTTCGAGGATGGAGACGTCAAAGGTGCCTCCACCAAGATCATAAACCAGTATGGTTTCAACTGTCTCTTTCTCTTCCATTTTATAGGCCATAGCTGATGCTGTAGGTTCATTGAACACTCGCTCAACTTCAAAGCCAGCTATCTCTCCAGCGTTTTTTGTTGCCTCTCTCTGAGGTTCATTGAAGTACGCTGGAACCGTGATAACTGCCCTATTTATATCATCACCGAGATATTCTTCGGCGTCTCTTTTCAATTTCTGCAGTATCATAGCCGAGATCTGCTCTGGAGTGTATTCTTTGTCATCAATCTTTACCTTGTGATCTGTACCCATCTTCCTCTTGATAGACTCGATAGTCCGTTCTGGATTCTTTACCGCCTGTCGCTTGGCCATCTCTCCTACCAATCGTTCGCCGTCCTCCTTGAAAGCAACAACTGAAGGCGTTGTCCTATCACCTTCGGAATTTGGAATTATAGTCGGCTCTCCACCTTCCATTATCGCCATCGCGGAGTTCGTCGTTCCTAAATCGATTCCTAATACTTTTTCAGACATATTATCCACCTTTGGATCTTTAACAAATCATCATTTAGCTACCTTAACCTTCGAAGGTCTAATGACCTTATCATTCAACTTATAACCATGCTGAAATACTTCGATTATCTGGTCTTTTTCAGCATCGTCGTTCTCTTCAGACTGCACACACTCATGATACATAGGATCGAATTCTTTTCCCTGAGCTTCGATCTTCTCTAGACCGTGGTTCTCGAGAGTTTTCATAAATTTATTGAATATCATCTTAACACCATCTCTATCTATGTCTTCCTCATTATCTAGTGCTCTCTCGAAATCATCCAATACTTCTAGAAGGTCAACCATCAGAGATTTGTTAGCCAATTGTCTGATCCTCTTTTTCTCCTTGATCATCCTCTTCTTGTAGTTATCGAAATCAGCCATCACTTTCTTCAACGAGGACTCTAGTTCTTCTACTTCCTCTTGTAGTTCTTCCTTCGTAAATTCTTCCTCTTCGCCTTCTTCGGATACTTCAGATTCTCCGACTTTCTCTTGATCTTCTCCTGAGATATCTTCTTCCAGTTGCTCGGTCCGAGCTTCTTCTAACTCAGTTTCGTCTTCCTGGACTTCAGATTGATCTTCAGACATGGTTAAAACCTTCAATCTATCTCTATGGATTGACCCATCTCTTCAGTTATCTTTTCTAGTTCGACTTCTAACACGCCGTTGTTGTAAGTGGCATCAGCTCCCTGAGGGTCCACTTTAGCCGGGAGCTGTATCCTTTTCTTGTATCGCCTTTTACCTTCAACTGAAACTATCAGTATGTTGTCCCTCACGTTCAGATCGATATCCTCTTTTTCAACTCCGGGTATATCGACAGTGACCATTACTTTATCGCCGGTATCCTGAACATCGGTCAATGGTGTCCATTCCGATTTCTCTTCGCTATCTTCATCTCCGTAGAAATAATCCTTTGCATTACCGAATTCATCTATCTTCGGTTTTCCATCGGGTCCCTGTCTTATTGAAAATCCGTAAACGAAGGGGTCTTTGGAGGTTCTGTTTCTCTGCTGAGACATCATCTTCTCGGCAATCTTCCTCATCCTCTCGAATTCCTCATCGATATTGGAGAAACCGAACATATCACCAAAACCGAAAAGATCACCGAAGGGATCTCTTCTACTGCGGTCTCTTCCTCTTCGATCCTTTCTATCTTCGTCTTCTTCATCGTCGTCATAGTTTCCATAATTCATATTATCACCATATGTTAGTTTTTTCTTTCATATTTTCCAATATATTTTTAATCTCATCTTCTCTGACATTGAAGTATTTAGCTATTTTTCTTGGGTTGGTTACACCCGAATCTAGTACATAATATAGGATTTTTCTCTCCTCATATCTATCGAAATTTTCATGTATGTAATTATAAGCTTCAGCTAAAGCTTTCTCTTTTAATTTCAGTAAATACTTCCTCTCTTTCTCCAATCTTCTTATCTTCCTTCCTATGTTTTCTATTATCTTCCGATGACCTTCAAGATAGCCACCTTCCACTATACCTTCTCTAACTTTTTCCTCGATCTCATCGTAATCATCGATCTCTTCGTCCTTAAGGTCTTCAAGTTCCGTATCGAACAGTTGAGGTCCGAGATCTATCCTCAAAGAAAATTCTCTATTTAACGAGTATTTTTTAGTGGGTGGACCTCCTTTTTCACTCTTGCACCTTTTCGATATAACTAGACCTTTGTCCTCCAATCTATCTAGATGTTTAGAGATCGACTGTTGACTAGTATCTAAATACCTTGAGATAGCTAGTGGATAATTCTCTTCTTTACTCAACAGCTCGAGTATCCTTCTCCTGGTCTCGTTCTGGAGAAGTTGGATCATCTCGTCGAATTCTTCCTTTTCCATTTGTCTCACTCACATTATTTCAATAAAAGAAAGAGGGAGAGTTCTGTACTACTCGATGTCAATCTTCTTGCCCTCTTTCACTTCGGTTTCTTTCTTCGGAAGATCGATCGTCAGTATACCTTGCTTGAGTTCTGCCTTGATCTCATCCTCTTCGACCTCGTTAGGCACCGGCAATTTTCTGTAAAAGGATCTGTATCCCCTTTCCCTTCTTAGATAGTCTTCGCCTTCCTCTTCAGTCTCTTCAGTGGTTTCAGCTTCGATCACCATACTGTCATCTCTAAGTTCGATCTCGATATCATCTTTGTCGATGCCCGGTATCTCTGCCTCGATCAAAAACCTATCTCCTAGATCTCTCATGTCTAGGGCCGGTGCTCTCATGCCTTCTCTTTTTCTCTCACGGAAGGGTCTTCCGAAGAACCTGTCTAACGTTCGATCTAAGTCCTCGAAGATACTGTCCATCTCCTGGAAGGGACTGAAGCCTCGTCTTCCGGTTCTCTCCGCAAGCCTTCTTTCTTTTCCTTTTCTTTCATCTTTTTCATCAGCCATATTTACCACCCCAATTTAACAACTCTTTGTTGTAATGTTTGCATTTATTAGTTAAGATAAAGTAGTATATAAAGGTTTCGTTGAAGTGAAGTTAAAAAGAGTAGGTCGACCGGGAAAGAGAAATTTATCTATCTCTCTTCCCGCATCTTGTAACTCAACACCGAATCCCTTATCGCTTTAGTCTCGTCAACTCGCCCTACCGCCGTATTATGTGGAGCCTTACCTATAATTTCTTCATCCTCATCCATTATCGATGAAACAGCTTCAGCAAATCCATCTAATGTTTCCTTCGTCTCTGTTTCCGTTGGTTCTATCATCAGGGCTTCATCCACTAACTGTGGAAAGTAAATCGTCGGCGCATGGAAGCCATAATCCAAAAGCCGCTTAGCCAAATCGGTTGTTTTCAACCCTTTATCTTTCATCTTTTTTCCAGAAAGAACGAACTCGTGTTTCCTCAATTCTCTGTAAGGTAGATCAAGATGTGGTTCAAGCTTCTTTCTCAGGTAGTTGCTATTTAGCACAGCTCTCTCTGTCGCTTCTTCCAGACCATCCTTACCTTTCTTTTTTATGTATGCATAGGCTTTCAAAAGTACTAGCCAGTTTCCATAGAGTCCTTTCACTCTACCTATACTGTTCTCCAGATCATAATTTAAGTGATAATCCTCAGGCTCTTTTTCAACTATCGGAACCGGAAGATAAGATGCAAATTTTTCCGTAACTCCAACAGGACCAGATCCCGGACCTCCTCCTCCGTGAGGCGTGCTGAAAGTCTTGTGAAGGTTGAAGTGCATTATATCGAAGTTCATAGCTCCCGGATCAGTTTTCCCCATGATCGCATTCAGGTTAGCGCCGTCGTAATAAAGAAGGCCACCTGCTTCATGTATTATCTCAGCTATCTGACAGGCATCTTTTTCAAAGAGGCCTAAAGTGTTGGGATTCGTGATCATGAAAGCCGCGGTATCATCTCCCGCTGCTTCTTCAAGTGCCTCGATATCTACACAGCCATCTTCAGAGGGAATCTCGACAAGATCATAGCCTAACATGGAAACACTAGCAGGGTTAGTTCCATGAGCAGTGTCCGGAAGAATCACCTCTTTTCTCTCGTCATCGTTATCTTTGTGATACTGATGGGCGATCATCAAACCTGTTATCTCGCCGTGGGCTCCGGCAGCGGGTTGAAGACTTACAGCATCCATGCCACCCAATTCAGCAAGAAATTCCTGCAGCTCATACATTATTTCTAAAGTTCCTTGAACCATCTCCTCAGGCTGATAAGGATGAATATCAGTAGCTTTAGAATGTGAGGCTATCTTTTCCGTAAATTTGGGATTATATTTCATGGTACAGGAACCTAGAGGATAAAAACCTGTATCGATTCCATAGTTCATCTGGGACAAGCGGTTAAAATATCTAACCACCTCGTGTTTCGGTAGATTGGGTATCTTTGGAGCTTCATCCCTCGCTATCGAGGTAGGTAGTGGATTATCTTCTACTTTTCTAGAATCCGCTCTCTCCACTAAAAGATCTTCTTTGTATCTAGCTTGTCGATAATCGGAACTCATCCGACCACCTCCTCAAGTGTTTCTACCAAAAAATCCATTTCTTCATCAGTATTCATTTCTGTGACAGCGGTCAAAAGTATATCAGGGAGAGAGTTAAACTTCTCTTTTTCATCCAATGGGATCCCGGGTAAAACATCTTTTTTTGCACATCTTTCAAATATCTCTTTAGAACCTTCAGGAGTCTTTACAGTGAACTCCTTGTAAAACTCACTGTCAAAATAAGGAGCCTCAAAACCTTCGATCTGGTCGATCCTTTCCGCCAAATCATGGGCTTTGTTGTAATTCTTCCTAGCGAGATCCTCTAAACCTCGACTCCCTTTGATGTGAGTGTAGACAGCAGATGCTAAAGCCATCAAGGCTTGATTTGTACATATGTTAGAGGTGGCTCTTTCCCTCCTTATGTGCTGCTCTCTCGTTTGGAGAGTCATACAGTAAGCTCTTTTTCCGTTAGAATCTTCAGTTTCTCCTATTATCCTTCCAGGCATCTTTCTTATGTACCTTTCATCCGAAGCAAAGATACCGACTGTCGGGCCTCCATAAGAAGGGGGTATACCTAAAGGCTGGCTCTCTCCTACGACTATGTCGGCTCCCCAATTTGAAGGGGGCCTCATAAGGGAAAGAAGGATAGGGTCCGTTCCAGCAACTAGAACACAGTCGAAATCCTCCTTTAGATCTTTGAATGTATCTACATCTTCTTCGATGACACCGAAGACGTTAGGAGTTTCGACATAGAATCCGAAGACATCCTCATCTAGTTTTGATTTTAGATCTTCTTTATCTATCTTCCCGCTTTCATCAAACCGTATTTTTTCGATATCTATATCTTTTCCTCTAAGGTAGTTTCTCAAGACAGGATCTTTTTCCCAGTGTATGTTCTCTGGGATCAGAAATTTCATTCCTTTCCTGCTTACCCGGGCAGACATCAATACGGCCTCAGCTAAAGCGGTGGGATAATCATACATGCTAGTGTTGACCGCGCCCAGTCCAGTTAATTCCGCTATCAAGCTCTGATATTCGAAAAGCGCCTGTAATAGACCCTGGCTGATCTCTGCCTGGTAAGGGGTATATGAGGTATAAAATTCCGATTTTCCTATTATCTCTCCAACCGCAGCAGGGACATAATGATTGTAAATGCCGCCGCCTAGGAATGAAGTCAATTCGTTGAGATCTTTATTCTTTTCCAGCTTACTTTTTACTTCAAGCATTAGCTCTCTTTCAGAAAGGCCTTCTGGTATATCAAGATCAGTTCTTATCAATTCGGGAATATCCTGGAATAGTTCCTCTTTATCTTCAAACTCTAGGAAATTTAACATCTCTTTTTCTGCGGACATCTGCACACCGGTCTAGGTAAAGATAGGGGAGTAAAAAGATTTTCGTGAGAAGTTTGAAATCAGTATTTAGCAGGAAAGAAAATGGATTTTAGCGAAGGAAAACAATTATATAGAACATCAATAATCCGACTAAATACCTGATATTAAGGTGAATAATTATGATGGGAAATCAACCAATTCTACTGTTGAAGGAAGATA
>Ga0207421_10004144_pt1 | contig 16905 bp, 17 predicted proteins | sample SodLakKL_010_SED_4_FD_187542 | JGI IMG/M metagenome (GOLD analysis project Ga0207421, IMG submission 187542) | Alkaline sediment microbial communities from Lake Tanatar, Kulunda Steppe, Russia - 8KL_010_SED (SPAdes) (version 2) | ecosystem: Environmental > Aquatic > Non-marine Saline and... | reverse complement strand
GGAAGGAGGTGAAACGTTGGGGCCATATCCGGTTGAAAAGAGTCCTTCTGGAGGGTTATTAATAAAAGCTCCCTATACAGAGAGGCCGGAAATACCTTTGGGAGTATGGAACTATAAGTTCAATGGGTGGGAATATTACAGCGATATATATTATAGATACGTTAAGTCCGGAGACATAGAGGCACCTTCTGATGTGGCTATATATAAGTACATACAACCTAAATTAAAGACCGGAAAACTTTATGTTGAAGACGAAGATACTATGAGGTTTATAGAGGGGCTTAAAGATAAAACAAATCTTTTTGGTTGGGGACCTAAAGAGATAGAAAAACCTGGTAAAGAAGTTATACCCGTACCCTTGAATTTTTTGTTTAAACCTTTTGAACACCAAGTAGAAGCTTTTTATCAGTTAAGAGATTTACCTAACATAGCACTGTGGATGGAACAAGGAACCGGTAAAACTTTAGTAGCTATAGCTTTAATCAGAGATAAATTCCTCAAAGAAGAACTTAACAGGGTTTTAATAATATGCCCTAAATCAGCTATGGACGTATGGCCTGAAGAAATGGTTAAACATTCCCCACAGAACCAGGATTTAGCTATACCACAAGAGATAAAGGTTCTAAGCGGTAAGAAAACAGAAAGGGCAAAGGAACTGAGAAATTGGAAAAGAGAAGAAGATAAAATACAGGTAGCTATAATAAACTACGATGTTGTTAAAGATTTGGAAGACTCTTTAAAGAAGTTTAATCCGGACATGGTATTATTAGATGAGAGCCATAAGATAAAGAGCTACAAGACCAGCAGGTCTAGAGCTATTCATAGGTTGAGTAGCATTCCTAAATTCAAAGCCATACTCTCAGGTAATGTTATAGCTGAAAGTCCATTGGATGTTTGGTCTCAGTACAGGTTCCTTGACTCTAAGATATTTGGTAAGAATTACAAAAAATTCCAGAGACGGTACGCTATCATGGGCGGTTACTACGGGTACGAAGTTAAAGCTTATAAGAATATAAACGAGTTAACTAAGAAAGCTTTGTCTATAGGATACGGTATTACCAGAGACGAAGCTTTAGACTTGCCCCCAGAAGTAGACCAGTTCGTATACTGCACACTAGCTAAGGAGTCTAGCAGAATATATTCAAAGATGAAAGAACAAGCCGTGGCAGATTTTCTTGGAAGAGATTCAATAACAGCGACAATAGTACTCACGCAGTTAGCTAAGCTTCAGCAAATAACTGGGGGTTTCTTACACGATACCGAGAACGAGACCATAACACACGTTGGAGCTGAGAAACTTAATACTTTAGAAGAAGTATTGGAGGGTGTATCTAAGAACAGAAAGATTGTAATTTACGCTAATTACACTCCAGAAGTAAACGCAATAAGAGATTTAGTAGAAGAAACCGGAAGGTCTGTGGAAACTTTACAGGGTAGCACAAAAGATAGAGGTAAGCTTATAAAGAGGTTTCAGGAAAAGAATGACCCTAAAGTTTTAGTTATACAGAGTAGAACAGGTAGTGAAAGTATTACATTAACAGCTGCTAGTATATGTATATTCTACTCTTTAAGTTACAGTTACACTACTTATTACCAAGCAAGAGCTAGGCTAAGTCGAATAGGTCAAGAAAGTGACAAGACTACTTTTATACATATATTAGCTAAAGGAACAATAGATGAAGATATATACAGAGCTATAAAAGAGAAGAGAGACGTAGCTAGTATTGTTGATTTTATTATAAAATCTGAGAAAGGAGGAGAGAGTATGTCTAAAAAACACACCAAGAAGCAGAGCAAAAAGAGAGAAAGAATGCCGGTGAGTACAAGTGAGGAGCAGAGTTTTTACGAGAAGAGGTTGGAGAAACTGAGGAAAGAGTTGGAAGAGTCGGAAGGAGAACAAATAACAGAGGCAGGAGAAGAAGATAAGATAGAGGAGGTTGCCTCAAAACCCCCGAAAAAGAAGAAAAAAAGAAGCTTGAAAGAAAAAGCTCAAGGAAGCCCGGAAAAGAGGGGGGTGGAAGATAAGATAAAACCCCAATCAAAATCTGCCCAAAAATACTTAGAATCAGACGTAATAACCGTGAAAGACATAGCCCACGAAGCGGATATGCCCCCATCTGTGGTAAGGAAAAAGATAAGAAACTCGAACTTAGAAAAACCAGGAGGTAGGTGGGAATGGCCTCCTAACCATCCGGATTTGATTAAGGTTAAATCTTTATTCGGAATAGCAAAGCTGGGAGCTATGGATAGAAAAGAACTCAAGGAGTTATGCAAAGAGTTTGGCATCAAGGTATACAAGAAAGACACCGATGAAGACTTAAGAGAAAAGCTGAGAGGAGAGAAGTAAATGATAGTAGTAGAGGGTATGGATAACAGCGGTAAAACAACGTTGGTTAGCAGGTTGAGATTCGCCACAGGAGCATCTGTGATTAAATCCTGTGGTCCACAAGAAGATTATAAAGATTTATTCTTATGGACGAGACAGCAGCTTGAGCGTCCTAACACTAGACCTCTTTACATTTATGATAGGTTTACTATAATATCTGATCCCATATATTCCTCAGTGATAAGGGATAAGAACCCGTTTTTTGAACACCCAGAAGGGAGACTGTTAATAGAAGAGTTTCTAAAACAAGAACCTTTAATAATATACTGCAACCCAGGTTTGGAGAGAATAACTAAGTTTGGAAAGAGAGCTCAGATGGAAGGCGTAATAGAAAATGCGGAAGAGCTTTTTGAAAAATACGAAGAAATGATTAGATATCTAAGAGTAAGAGGAGGACACGTAAAGAATTTCGATTATAATAGCTGGGGGGATACAAGGGAAGTAGGGATATCAGTAGTGGAGTATATAAGGTCGAGATTAGAAAAAGGAGGATATTTCAATGGTTAACGTTTATGATTATTATGATGGAAGCATGGAGATCGAGGGAGATATGCTTGAGGCTATGTTTCAAAGGCAAAGAGAGCTTATGGAAAAATATCACCACATAGAAGAAGCTAATGGTCTTTTATTAGCTGGAGACGTTCCGGTAGATATACATGACCGTTTCGGGCAGGCGAGGATTAAAGACTTTGCTTGGAGGACGGCCGAAGAATTGGGAGAAGCACTTGAGGCTTTTGAGGACCAAGATGGTTTCAACGAGACACATTTCAGAGAAGAGATAGCCGATGCATTACATTTTCTCATAGAATTATCTATACTAGCAGGAGTTGGACCAGACGACTTAGATCAAGCTTTGCCCCCAAACGTATCTGTAAGAGATGATAAATTATTTAGATTGTATTACGTAGTACATTCACAAGTGAAAGACGAGGATGGGCTTTATACGTTCTATGAAAAAGCTCATTTAAGGGTAGCTAGGTTTATTAAATCTTTAGGAGTTACTTGTAATACTCTCAAGAATAAACCGTGGAAGCAAACACATATGCTCACAGACACTAACAAGTTTTACCGGAACTTGGAACAAGCATGGATTGATTTTATAAGACTGTGTTCAGATGCAGAGATAAGCCCCAAAGAGTTAGTAGCTATGTACTTTGGTAAGTCAGAAGTTAACAAGTTCAGGCAAAGGAGCGACTATTAATGGACATCACTGATAGGTGGGTTAAATTTGCAACCAATGTAGCTTTAGAAGCAGACCCTAAAGCCTATGCTCAAGAAAGGGTATTCACTACAGGAACAGGTTTTACTGTAAAAGGAAAACAGTGGGAGAGAGGTATAACACATTCGTTGGTAGATTTAGGGTATTCCAAGGCAGGCTCTAAAATGACACAGTTAAAAAGAGATTATTACAACGAAGATTCTGTGAAAGAAGCTAAAAGCACTATAAACAGTCGTCATGACCAAAGCGTTTCTTCCGTAGGAATATCAACCTTAGGAGGAAAAAAGAAAAATGCACAAGGACACTGTATTCGTTCAGTAGTAATAAACCATTTCGACGAAAAAGTATCTCCTTTCAAGCAATCAAGTATTTCTATAGACGTATTCTATAGGACTACGGAATTATTACGCAAATTCGGAGCGGACCTGATTTTCTTAAAAGAGTTTCTGATACCAGAGATATTGTACGGAACTGAGTGGCAGCGTATCGACATAAGCGAGATTAGATTTTACTTCTCTTCATGCTTTTTCTCGGCTCTGTTTATACCAGTGTTATACCAATTCGTAGATCCAGTATGGTTTTTGAAAAGGCTTAAAGAAAGCAGGGGAGATGTAATATTCTACAGAAGATGTCTGTTCCGTACTAAGACTATGTTAGAAAGGAGCGTTGATAATTATAAGTTTAGAAGTAGAAGGAACATGCACGAATTAGCAGAAAACTTTATGGGAAGCGGAAAAATTAATAGAGAGAAGCTAGAAACTTATTTAAAGGAGGAGTTGAAATGAGGTTTTATAAAGACTTCAAAGAAGCTTTAAGTGAAATTAAAAGAGACTTAGCTGAGATGGGTATAGAGGTTCATCCCAAAACTTATCAAGATAAATATATCGCTGATGACCCTGATTACGCAACGCTTGAGCTACAGAATTATGTATATACTGTGCTCCACCCCAACCCAGATGACCTTAATCCTGTACAGCCTTGGGCTGATATGGAGTTCGAAGAAAGAGTCGCTGGGTCAAAGGGCATGTACTTCAATCCTGGTAATGCATGGAAAGAAAGGTCTGATGTTTGGGAGCAGTTCTTAGAATCAGACGGAAGATTTGCATACACTTATTCTGAAAGAATGGCACACCAATTAGACATAATAACAGAGGAAGCTAAAGATAACCCTGACTCAAGACAATTATATATAGGTATATGGGACCCTAACAAAGATATTCATAGGTTGGGGGGATTATCAAGAGTACCATGCAGCTTGGGATATCTCTTTCAAATAAGAGGAGGTATTCTCAACATGACTTACTTCATGAGGTCAATGGATTACGTAACTCACATGGAAAATGATATGTACTTGGGGCACATGTTTCAAAGGTGGATGGCTACAAGAATAGGAGTTCCGATTGGCAGATTCACACACTTCGTAGCTAGTCTTCACATCTTTAAGAAAGACGTCAAGGGGGTATTCTAATTGGAAAGAATATCCAGAGACGACATGAATATGAACATAGCTTGCATAGTATCTAAAAGATCAACATGTGCAAGAGCTCAAGTTGGAGCGGTAGCTGTTAAGCACAACAGAGTGGTATCTATAGGTTATGGAGGAGCCCCCTCCGGTATGCCTCACTGCACAGAGGTAGGATGTGTTAGAGGAGAAGATGGAGGTTGTATATCCACAATACACGCAGAGGCTAATGTTATAGCTTTTTCCGCAAAGTTTGGTATATCTTTAGACGGAGCTGTATTATACACTACTATATCCCCTTGCTATGACTGCGCTAAGCTTATAATAAACAGTGGTATAAAAGAAGTAGTATATTTGGTAGAGTATAGAAAAACAGAAGGAATAGAACTTTTGAAGAAAGTTGGAATAAAAATTCGTCAATTGCAAATAGATAATTTTATCTATTATTAAAAGGTATGATATAATAATTAAATAAATATAAAAAGGAGGTGAACTTTTGGCTAAGAAAATTAAAGGAGATCCTCAATGCAAGGAATGCCCATTACACGAAACAGCTCAGGCAGTATGTCTTATGGGAAAAGGAAAAGTTCCCTCACAAATAATGGTTGTGGGAGAAGCACCTGGATTAAGAGAAGATGATATTGGAAAACCTTTTCAAGGTCCAGCGGGAAAACTTTTAGACCAGATGCTGGAAAGAGGACAAAGTGGTAGAACTAATAAATTTACTAGAAAAGATATATACATAACAAACGTAGTTAAATGCAGACCTCCTAACAACAGAGCTCCTAAATCAAAAGAGATGAAAGCTTGTAAGAAGTACTTGGATAAAGAGTTTAATAAAGTAAAACCAAAATACGTACTCCTGTTAGGAGCCACAGCTCTGAAAGGAGTACTCAATATGAGCAAAATAACAGAGATACATGGTCAAGTAATAGAACAAGACGGTATATCTTATATGCCTACTTTTCATCCATCGGCAGCGTTAAGAGACCCGAAAAAACAAGACCCTATACAGAGTGATATATACGAGTTTTTCCGGATGGTAGAAGAGGGTCCCAGAAAATATCCTGATCTGGACTGGGAAGAGGTAAAAGATATTCATACTGTTAATTCTTGTATAAAAGATGTGAAAGAGTCGGAAGCTGTTAGTTTTGACTTAGAAACCACAGGGCTTGATTGGAGAGCTGAAGGGTCTCAGGTAAATATTTTGGCTGTAGCTACACCACAAAAACAGTGGGTAATGTCTTTTATGGATGGTAAGCTTAATAAAAGACACATACAAAAACAGATAGTAGAATTACTCGCTGACGCTATGAAAGATAAAAAAGTCGTTGCTCACAATGGAAAGTTTGATAACAGTTGGTTAAGATATTTTTATGGAGTTAGGTTTCCTTTATCTTTTGACACTATGTTAGCAGCTCACATATTAGATGAGAACAGCCCTAATGGTTTAAAACCGTTGGCTGCTATGCACTTTAAAGCTCCTCATTATGACATAGATAGTGACACTAAAAAAGGAAAGGGTAACAGGAAAAAGCTTCTCAAATACGCAGCTATGGATGTTTATTACACACTGAGGCTATATTATTTATTCAGAGAAAAGTTAAAACAAGACAAAGAGTTACTAAGGTTATTTAAACACTTAGTAATGCCTATATCTGATGTATATGAGGATATGGAACAAGAAGGGGTATATATAGATCTGGAAAAGATGGATGAAATAGGAAAACAGATAACTGAAGAGATGAGAAAAGAAGAAAAGAATTTAAGAAACTATACCAGCAGAGACGTAAATTGGAACTCTCCACAGCAGATAGCTCAGGTTCTATTTACTGACTGGGGATTACAAATGTCAAAGACTACGCCAGCTGGGGGGGCTTCGACTGATGAGTCTGTGCTAAAAGAGTTGGAAGGCCATCACCCTGCTATAAAACATTTGATGAATTACAAAAAGTTACACAAACAATACTCTGCTTTCATAAAAGGATGGTATAAAAGAATGCATGGTGATAATAGGATATATCCTAAATTTAAGATACATGGAACTGTTACCGGAAGACCATCATGCGTTGATCCCAATCTACAACAAACTCCGAGAGATTCTAAGATACGTTCTTTAATAAGTGCCCCTCCTGGTTGGGAATTAGTATCAGCAGACTATAGTCAGATTGAGCTAAGAGTGGCAGCCATGCTTTCAGGTGAAAAAGTTATGAAAGCAGCTTATCAAACAGGAGAAGATATACACACAAAAACAGCGTCAGAGATTATGGGCATACCTAGAAAACAAGTAAGCAAAGATTTTAGAAAGAAAGCAAAAGCTGTTAACTTTGGATTGATATACGGTATGGGAGCCGCTGGCTTACAGAAATATGCTAAAGAAAAGTTTGAATTGAATATGTCTCTAGGAGAATCGAAGAAATATCGAAAACGTTACTTCGAGGTATACAGCGGTCTTCCCACTTGGCACAAGAGACAGAAGAGAAAAGCTAGAGCTTATGGTTATGTAAGAAGCTTGTCTGGTAGAGTCAGAAGATTACCAGACATATATTCCTCAAACGAAGCCATGAGGGCACAGGCTGAGAGGCAGGCAGTTAATACGCCGGTGCAAGGTTTCGCAGCAGAGTTAACTCTTATGGGATTATTACAGATATCAGAGGAATTTTCTAGAGACATAGTAAAACCTATAGGAACCATACACGACGCAGTTTTAATGTTAGTAAGAAAAGGACACTTAGAAAGGACTCTACCCAAGATAAAGAAAATAATGGAGCATCCAAGACTACTTGACAAATTCGGCATTCAATTAACTGTGCCCATTGAAGTTGATATAGAAGTAGGTAATTGGGGAGAAGGGGTAGAATGGAACTTAGAAGAGGAGGCGACGGTGTCTTGAATAAAACACAAGGTTATTTTGAGCTTCCTAACGGTATTATAATAAGGATAGATAAAGACTCTAGCTCAGAAATGTTGAAAGAGTTTGTTAAGTCTTACGATAAGTTGGAAAAAGATAATGAAAAAGAGAAAGAAAATTAATTTTCGGGTTTTCATTTACAAAGGTTAAAATTTATGTTATAATTAAATTAAACGGAATAAAAATAAAATAAGGGAGGTGAACAAGGTTGATCACAGTATCCAATGCCAAAATAAAATCCTGGAGAAGGTGTAGAAGAGAAGCTCACTTTAAGTATGTGGAAAAGATAGAAAGAAAGAGACCAGAACCTCCTCTTCTTAAAGGTAGAATAATCCACGAGCTTATAGAAGCTTATTATACTCCTGGGAGAAGTTGGAAAAAGGTTTTGGAATCTTTTAGAGAAGACTACGAAGATTTATTCATAGAAGAACAAGAGGAATATGGAGACATAATAGGGGATTTAGAAAAAGTTATGGAGAGTTATATATACAAATACAAAAACGATTCTATCAAGTATATAAAGTTCAACGGTCAGATGTTTGAAATAGAAGAAGAAATAGAATTAGTACCCGGTAAAGTTAATTTGGTTATAAAAGCTGACGCTTTAGCTGAAGACAAAAAGTCTAGGAAGTGGTTAGTAGAAAGAAAATCTTTTGGAAAGAAGATACCGGGGGAAGGTATAAGACACTCGGACTTACAGACTACTATATACTATTGGGGATTCAAAAAGAAAGGGTTAAAGTTAGACGGAGTATTATGGGACTATATAAAATCTAAACCTCCTAAAGAACCAGACATATTAAAGAATGGAGGTATAAGTAAGAGACAGCGTATAGACACCGATTACTATACTTACCTAAAAGCTATAGAAGATAATGGCTTAGATCCCAATGATTACCAGGATATGCTAGAAATGCTTAAAGAAAAGGAAGACGATAGATTTCGGAGAATACAGCTTCCTTCTCCAGACAAGATAGCGGAACCTTTAATAGAAGATATGAAGAAAACCTCGTTAGAAATATACCATTTATTAGGGCTTTCTAAAGAGAAGAACTTAGGATGGCATTGTGAAAGGTGTCAGTACAACCCTCTATGTCAAGCTGAACTTAGAGGTTTAGATACTGAGTACATGAGAAAAGCTGATTACAAAGAAAGGAGGTTTGACAATGGCGAAGACGAGGAAAAGAGAGAGCAGCACGAATAAAAGAAGAAAACAACAAGAGGATTCTACAGATTACTCAGAAGTAGTCTCTAGAATAAAGTCTGTGGATGAAAACTTACTAGAGAAGATAACAGCTCTATTCTGGGGGAGAACTGGAACCGGTAAAACCACCTTAATAGGCACTTTCCCAAAACCTATCTTGATACTGGATATGAGGGAAGAAGGGACTGACAGTATATTGGATTTAGGAGAAGATGTAAAAGTTCTAAACGTTAACAAATGGATAGAGATAGAACAAATATACTGGTACTTAAAAGAAGGAAACCACCCATTCAGTACAGTAGCTCTAGACACAGTATCACAAGCTCAGAATATGTGCCTATCAGATGTTATGGAAAAAGCCGGAAAGAAGCCCGGAGAACTAGTATCAAGAGGAACTTGGGGAACAGTTGCCAACAACATGAAATACTGGTTATTGGAGTACAGAGACCTTCCAATGAACGTAGTATTCACAGCACATGATAGGGTAAACGAAGTAGAAGAAGAAGAGGAAGACGAACAAATAGTACCAGAAGTAGGGCCGCAGGTAATACCCTCCGTGGCTAAAACTTTAACCGGAGCTGTGAAGATTATAGGACATACTTATATTAAGGAGGTGACTAAGAAAACGGATGATGGGCTGGAAGTATCTGAAGAATACAGGTTGAGAATTTCCCCTCATCCTGTCTATCAATCAAGAATTAGAAAACCGAAGGGAGCTTATGCTCCGGACTCTATTAAAGATCCAAGCTATGACAAGTTGGTAAAGATTATGAAAGGGGAGTATCAACCCCCTAAAAAGAAAACCAAAAAGAAGAAGGAGGCGTGATTTAGATGGCAAGAAAGAAAGGAAAGGGTAAAAAGAAAGGCAGGGTAATAACGGTAAACTTTGAAGGGGTAAGCGCGGGTGGAGGCTCGAGAGTTCCGGAAGGAGATTACCCAGTAACTGTGGACAAGATCACAGAGGAAGAAGGAAAAGACAGCAAGAAACCATACTTATTGTGGGAACTGAAGATAACGGAGGGAAAACATAAAGGTAAAAAACTTTTCCACAGAACATCTCTCCAACCCCAGGCTTTATTCAACCTGAGAGCCACTCTTGAAGCCGGAGGTGTGGAAGTTCCTGAGTCGGTACAAGATATAGACTTAGATAGTCTAGATGGTATGGAGTTCGCTGTAGGAGTTATAAGAGAAGAAAGCGATGACGGAGAAAGAAGCTTCAGTAAAGTAGTCGATGTATTTCCTCTGGATGAATTAGAGGAAGGTGAAGACGAAGAAGAGGAAGGTGAAGACGAAGAAGAGGAAGATGAGGAGGAAGATGATGAAGATGAAGAGGACGAAGAAGATGAAGAGGACGAAGACGAGGAGGAACAAGACTATTCTGAGATGGACCTATCTGAGTTAAAAGAGCTAGCTAAAGAGAGAGGTATAAAAGTTAAGAAGAAAGCTAAGAAGGCTGACTTAGTAAAAGCCTTAGAAGAATCAGACGAAGAAGAGGAAGATATATAATGCTTGAATCTTCTCTTACCAATAATATCAAGAAGAAGCTTAAAAAAGAGGTAGGAGGAGTTTGGATAAAGGTACACGGGGGCCCCAGACAAAGAAAGGGGCTCCCGGACCTCCATGGAACAGTAGAAGGTTTGTCTATATGGATCGAGATTAAAGTTCCAGGGAATAAACCAACTAAGTTGCAAGAAGAGACAATGAAGGAAATAAACGAGGTAGGCAAAGCCTTGGCATTTTACACCACGTCTACCGAAGACGCTGTAAATAGGGTTAAAGAATATATAGAAAGGAGGAACAATGATGGAACAATTAGATAACATGTATACCATGGCAGACATAGAAAAAGAAACAGGTATTCCTCCAAGGAAAATTCTGTATAGGATAAGAAAAGGGGAACTACCTGGAGCTAGAAAAGTAGGATGGATGTGGGTCTTGTCAGAAGAAGACCTAAGCATCATAAAGAAATTGTACAATATAAAAGAACCTGAGGAAGAGAAGAAAAGAAAGAAAAAGAAGAAAAAGAAAAAAGAATAATCTTCAGGGCTGGGAGGTTGTGGTATGGATAACAAAGGCCATGAAAGAAACGATAACGTAGTACAAGCCCTGATGGATATATGGGGAACACATTGTGAAAAAGGAGACTACGTATTTATATCAGCCAAAGACCCTGAGTCTGGTTCTTGGAAAGATCTTCCTCTTAAGTATGATAATGGTTTCATGGATAATGCAAAAGAAGTATTAGAAAAATACCCAAGTAACAAGTATAACCTTTACTTTTGCCCTTTACCTTTTAGTCAGCCTAAAAGAAGAAAGAAAAATTTCAAAGGCTCCAAATGGTTATGGAGTGATATGGATGAAGTAAACCCCGAAGAAACAGTTCCAAAACCCACTATATATTGGGAAAGTTCTCCTAAAAGATACCAAGGTTTATGGAAATTGGACCAGTTTTTAGATCCACAAAGAGCCGAAGAAATGAATAAAGGACTCACATACGAAATAGGTTCTGACAAGGGGGGATGGGATGTAACACAGGTACTTAGGATACCTAATACTATAAACCACAAGTACAAGAATAAACCAAAAGTTGGAAGTTTTAAACGAACAAATAAAAAATATTCCGTAAAAAACCTTGCAACCAAGATTTTAAAAAATGATAATAAAAATGATACTTCCAATAACTCCGTTTCCGAAACAAATTCCGATTTAAACGTAAATAAAATATTAGCTAAGTACAAAAAGAAAATACCTAGAGATGTTAAGAACCTATTGTTCGCTAAAAAGGCAGAAGTAGGGAAAAGATCAGATATAATATGGTATCTGGAAAACAAACTAAGTGAAGCAGGCTTGTCACCAGAAGAGATTATAGTTTTAATTAGAAATTCAGTATGGAACAAGTATAGGGGAAGAAGCGATGAAGAAGAAAGATTTCGTTCCGAACTGTCCAAGATAATAGAACAAAAAATTCAAGAACCAGAAGTCCCGGAAGTAGAACCAGGGGAAACAGGGCTTACTGTAGAATCTTATAAAGATGTAATGTCTAACATGGGAACATTCCCAGGGTGGTTAATAGATGGGTTCTGGATGAGAAGAAGCCATGGTATAGTAGCAGGAGAACCTAAGTCTTTCAAAAGCGTACTGAGTTTGGATTTAGCGGTATCAGTAGCTTCAGGACAACCTTTCCTTAACATGTTCCCGGTTAAAGAAAGAGGTCCAGTATTAATAATACAAAACGAAAACTCAGATTGGATAATGAAAGATAGATTAGAAAAAATAATAACACATAAAAGATTAACAGGGAATATGAAGATTAAAAACAGGAAGCTTAAAGGAGAATTCCCACCGGAGCTTCCTATTTATTTTATAAACCAACAAGCATTCATGTTAAACGACGCAGTTCACCAAAAGATAGTAGAGAAAACTATAGAGAGAATAGAACCTGTGCTTATAATATTTGACCCTTTGTACCTTATGTTCGATGGAGATGTTAATTCAGCTAAAGACTTGAATCCAGTACTTAATTGGCTGCTCAATATAAAGAACGACTTCAGAACTGGAATTATGGTTATACACCACTGGAACAAAAGCAAAACGGCTCCAAGAGGCGGGCAAAAGATGTTGGGCTCTACCACACTGCATGGATGGGTAGAGTCAGCTTGGTATATAGGTATAAAAGGAGAGGAATCAGAACAGGACGAGGAACAAGGGGCTCCCTCAGATGAGAATATATTAACGGGGTCTTCCGGTAAACCTGTCTCATTGGTGATGGAGAGAGAGTTTAGAGCTGGCGGTATTAGACCTAAAGTTGAAGCCAGCTTGACGATGGGAGAATTCGGTTCTCCAAAATATATGGTTAATGTAAGAAAACACGTAGGTAGAGGGAACCCCGCAGCAACAGAGAACCTCAAACAAGATATAATAACTATGCTGGAACTGCATTCTAAACCTATATCACAAAGGAAAATAGCCACTGAAACTGGGGCTGGGAGAAGAGCTATAAAAAGAGTATTAGAAGAACTAGTAAACGAAGGTACAGCAACTTGGGACAGTAAAGGGGTAAAGCTAAATTAAGCATAAAAAAAGGCCCCCCATTAGGTAGGGGGCCAGTACCGTGTATGTGAAGGAGGAGCCGGCTAATTTTTGTCTTCTACGTCTTTAGCTAATTCTTTCATCGCTTTGACTAAAGCTACTATATCTATCGCACCTTCCACAGCTATATAAGCTATAACGGGATATACTACGGCTTTTAGTAATTCGGGGTCTATTCCTATCCCTACGGTCTCTTCTACAGCAACTACTACTAAAGACAATAGAGCTAACCAAAACTTCCTAGAAAGAAGCCAGTGTTTTCTTTCTTCGCTTTTTTTACTCATTAATATTCACCTCTCTTTGAATAACTTTCGTTTCTTTTAAAATCCTCTTTGGAAGCCTTTTTATTTTTTATACCAGCTAATAACGCTAATTCTCCTGTTGTAAATGCAAAGAAAGCTGCTATAAGAGTGGTAGGTTCCCTTTCTACCTGGAGGAAAATACAAAGTATAGCTATAGTGAAAGATATATTCATCACAAGGATAAGTGATACTATTATCTTAGAAAACCTGGAGCTGGGCATCTTGGAGGACATTAAATAAAACCTCCTTTTCTCCCAGCTTTTTCTGCTGTTTGAAAGTAGTTTTCCCCGGACAGATCAACGACCTCTTTTATTTTGTCTGTGGGTAAATCTTTTGTTCCTCCCCCAAGTACGTAAACAGTTTCAGCTCCATACTTATCAAGCTCTGGAACTCGGTTATCTCTGTTACGATACATCTGGCAAGCTTCCCCGTTTAAATAAGAGTTAATAAATCTTAACGCTGTTGGACTGTCTGACTCGCTGTAAACAACAACCACAGTTTTGTACACGGAATCTTCCTCCTCTCTTAATTTTTTTATTAACTCGTCAAAAAACTCTCTCCCCGGACAGTAGGGCCTATTAACCGAATCAATCTCGAAATGCCCGAATACGTGAGGCCTATCCGCTGGGAAACCATATATCCTGCTCCAATGTTTGATTACCTCTATTGTGCTCCCCATCTGCCTCTCAGTCCAAGTTCTTTGGTTACTTCCGGTTCTCGCCACACTAAGAGTGTATAGGTTGGGATTAACTCCTGACTTAAGCAAAGGCCAAGAAGGATTGTTAATCCTGCCATGGCTGTAAGCCGCATTTGTTTCTGAAACTAGTTGGTACTTGCTACCATCTTCTAATATCACACAATTGTAGCTGGCATTAGACTCAGGGTTTTTTATCCAACTGTAGTTACTTTGCCAACTAGCTCCGGTAACGTGGACTCCCACACCTATTATTTTGTGACCGTTCCTTCCAGAGGTGCCTTTTGGGTAACCGTAGTTAGGCGTATAAAACTCATCGTCGTATATACTCACAATAACCCTCCTTTCACTCTATCATTATATAAATATCATAAATAAGTTTTATCACGTACAGTATAGTGACGATGGAAGCTGCTATCCAACCTCCCCAATCTTTAATAAATCTAAAGATGCTTTCTTTGGCAAAGGCTTCATCTTCTAAATCATCTATTCTTTTCCTCGCATTATCCAACTTTCCTCTTAATTCGTTATACTCTTTAACTACTCTTTTGGTCTCATAAAGTTCTGTCTTAAGCTCGTTTAAATCCTTTAAAGACGGAGTGCTGTTTTTCATTTCTATTATAGCTTTAGAACACTTATCTATCATTTCGTATAACTCTTTATTAGAGTACCACTCTTTCTCTTTTTCCTCCAAGGTAACCCCCCTAACTATTACCGCAGACCTCTTACCATTTCTCCATATAAGTTTAACGCTTCTCTATAATGGTCTGGGTCGAAGTCGTCTCGTCTGTTCAAATAACTTCTCTCGATGCCTCTATGGGTTATTCCAAATTCTTTGTGAAGTATCCTGAGGTTTTCTTTCGCTCTACCCTCTCTGCCTTGTTTGAGATTGTCCCAAAAAGCATCGTAGTAGTAACTTGGTTGAGGGTTCCTTGTAATAGTATCTATTTTAAATTCTGCGTCGGGGTGGAGTTCCTTAGCGATACCCTCTGTTACTGATCTTACATTGTGGTAGGGTATACCCCACATTCTGCTAATAAAAGCCGCCCAATTATCAACAGCTCTCATAGCGTCAGTTTTCCATCTCTTTTCACCCTCCTTTGTACCAGTATCATATCTTTCCTGCTTAACCGCATGGTCCACAGCTGTTATTGAGTCAGATACTGCGTCTGTAAATTCCCATATAACAGAATAAAAAGGTGAGGCCATTTCATATCCTGCCCAAGTTCCTCTTTGAACCTTGCTAGCTATACTGTCGTAGAGAGGACCAGCTACGTAAGCCACAGAAACAGCGTTGCCTATCGCCCTAACAGTTCTAGCAGCGGTGCTTTGATCAGGGTCTCTTCTAAAAGCTAAATCTCTAAGCTCATCTATAGCCATCAAGTAAACCGGTGTGGCGAAGAACATAGCCGCAAGCATCTTGTAAAAACGAGCTTTATCCGAAGCAGTCTTATTACTGTTATTATACCTCCACAATTCTCTGGCTATTATATTGTAGTTCTTGTTTCTCTGAGTATGGAAGGGAGTTATACCCCTGACAAAAGGACTTCTACTTCTACCTATAGTGCTACGAGTATGTCCTATATAAGTAGGCTGAGTTCTATTCACAGCTTCTCTGTGTCTTTCAGCTACCTTTTGCATGAACTCTTTAGAACCTACCTTAAGTTCTGGGTGTTTCTCTTTTATTTCACTTTTTACTGCATTCCATAATCTTCCTACTACCATCGAGTCAAACCACCTAATACCCTCAGTAAACTTTTTGTTTAAGAAACTCTTTCCTGTAGCCCATTGTAAAAGCGTTCCTACTTCTCCTATCTCCCCAGTTTCCCTATTGATCTTACCTTCACCACGGAACCTCATCTGAGGCTCCCACTGGCTCATCTCTTTCTTAGCTTGCTTTATACTTGTAAACACAGGCTTGAGCAGATGTTTAATGTCCATCTCAGTAGCAGCTGCTAAATAAGAGGTAGTCTGTTTTAACATAATACCTGGATTTAGACCCAAGATAGACGTATGGATAGGGTTCAACCATTTAAGAGTTAGTTCATCTAAAACACTTTGACTATGGAAATAACCCTCAATATCATTTATATATTCTTCTAAAGCCTTGTGATAATGTTTCTTTCCGGCTTTAGTTAAGTCCTCCACAAGGCCTTCGTCTCTTAAAACTTTTTTAGCGTTTCTCACAGGCTCCGCTAATCCTACGTAAGAGGAAGCATCTTGTAAGTACATGTGGAAAACTTCTATAGCCCCTCTTAGTAATACCGGTTGATGTTTTTCTCTTCTGGGCCTTAAGAAACCCATTTGGTCCAGTAGTCTTTGAGAAAAGTTTCTCGGTCTAAACTCTGGTATGGGATCCCTCTTGCTCCTAACCGTGGACCTTAACAGTGGAAAGTAATTTTCCTCCCACTGCATGGGGGCCCCTTCTAACCTGTTGGATACTTCGTTAATACTTACTCCTAACTCTCTAAATCCTCTACTTATAGCTTCTGCCACATCTACCTCTTTCTGTGGCATAGAGTCTACTACTTTTTTGAGGTCTTCTGCTGACAATTTGTGGTGTACACCTTCAGCTAAAGGTACTCTAAAACCTCCTTCTACAAGTTCTTCTCTATTGTGGGGAGACTTGTAGTGGAGG
>Ga0207421_10004143_pt1 | contig 16909 bp, 22 predicted proteins | sample SodLakKL_010_SED_4_FD_187542 | JGI IMG/M metagenome (GOLD analysis project Ga0207421, IMG submission 187542) | Alkaline sediment microbial communities from Lake Tanatar, Kulunda Steppe, Russia - 8KL_010_SED (SPAdes) (version 2) | ecosystem: Environmental > Aquatic > Non-marine Saline and... | reverse complement strand
AAAGGAGGTTAAAAATGAATGTATATAATATAATAAATGAACTACAAAAACATCCTACTAAACAATATAAAAAAAGAAAGATTAGTAATATTAAAAAATTAGTAATTCATCATTCTTTAACCTATCATACTTTACAAGAAGATTCAAGAGAAATTGTAGATAGATTTGCTAAGTACCATATTGAACATAATGGTTGGGCTGCTATTGGGTATCACTATGTAATAGGACGAGACGGAAAAATTTATAAAACTAACAATGCTAGTATATGGACATACCATGTAGGAAAACATAACAGATATTCTCTTGGAATATTAATGACAGGTGATATGAGAACACAAACCCCAACAAATGCTCAATATGATGCTTTATTACGTTTAACACAAGTTGTTAAGAGTGCATACTGTCCTTCTAAATCAATAAATAATTGTATAGTAGGTCATTCAGAGTTATCTGGATATGAATGGAAGGAGTGTCCTGAAATAGATATGGACCAATTTAGGGGGGATTTAAAATCAAATGGTTAAGATGGATTTATAAAAACATAAAAGATATTATTTTATTTATTGCATTAGGTATAATTGCTTATTTAGGTTTTAATATTTCCCGTAATAATAGAAGAAAATTAAGAGAAATAGAAAAGGAAATAGAAAAAAGGCAATTAAAATATAAATCTTATGAAGAGAAAATTGAAATTATAAATGAAATATTAGAGGATAGAGAAAAAGAAATTGAAGATTTAACAGATGAAGTAAAAGAATTATTTGATAAAAAATTAGAGCAAGCTGAAAAAATTGAAGAAGAAAAAGAAACTACAGATAATATTGTTGAGGAGGGGGATGATATTGAGGAAAGCAACCATGATATTAAGTCTGCTCGTGATAAGCTTGATGATATTCTCGATAGGGATTAATGCAGAAGAGTTTGTTTATTGTTTAACGGAGGAAGAAGCTATAAAGTTAGCTAACTATATAGAAGATTTAGAAAATGAAATTGAAAGATTAGAAATAAGGGAACAAACTTTATTAGAAAGAATTAAATCTGAGAGAAGTGCTTATGAAGAATATATTTTTACACTAGAAGAAATAATCCAAACACAAGAAGAATTAATTAAAAATTATGAATTACAAATAACAGATTTATCAGATGTTATTGACTATCAAGAAGAACAATTACAATTAAAACAGGAAGAAGTAAAATTAAGAAAACAACAATATGAAATATCTCAAAGAAATTTAATGATTAGTAGATTTCAGACAATTGGAGCGAGTGCAATAGGAGTTGCTATAATTGCTTTGCTTATATTTTAATAAAGAAAGCCCCCTTTTTATAGGGGGCTATTTTTTTTATTCTTTTTTGTAATAATCTTTATACATTTCTGTGTAGGATTCTGTTAAGTTTTCTTTTTCTATAATTAATTCAGCATAAGGTAAATTTTCTATAAAAGATTTACAAAATATTTTCCATTCATCTAAAAAATGATTTTTTCTACTAGAATAAATATTTGCTAAAACCTCATAATTTAAGGTTACAGTTCTTAAATATAAAAAACTAGCAGGCATATGGTTTATAATTTCTTTCTTTATTCTATTTTTTGATTCTGTTTTCTTTGCTTTGTTATATAATTGTATTAGACTATTTAATTTTATTAAAACTCTTTCATCCACATCAACAAAGTTTTCTTTAGTTAATGTTGTTTTTGTAATTGTATGCATTTGACTTGTTGAGTTAGCTACTGTTCCTACTTTATAGGTATCAAATTGTCTCCACCAATAAGCCGGAGCTTCAATATTTAAACTTACAAATATCTGCCTCATAAATTTTCTATGGTCAGAACCTGCTTTTACTAATTTTAATGCTAAATCTAAATCTTCTTCACCTATTTTATATGCATTTCCATTTGAAGGATAATCTGGTCTGGCAATTGAATCATAAAATTCACTATCTTCTAATGGTACCCATTTACTATCAGATTTATGCCAACTTTTTTTAGGATTCCTCATTCCTCTAATGGCAGATTCTAAATTCATTACTTTTACTTTAGAAATTCGCATTATAGACGATTTCTCCAAATAAATCCCTCCTATTTTAGGGGAACCCTCTGAGAGGGCTCAGAAGAAGCATAGGTGGGTTTAAATCCTTTGCCAACCTATACCCCTTTATTCAAATTTAAATCGATTCTAGACCCCTTCTCGTTAGTCGGTTTCTGGTATTTCCTCTATTTTTCTTTCATTTTGAGAATTTCTCTGTTCTTCTTGCATTATTTCTTTAAAAGCCTCAATTTTTCCTAATTTCATCCATCTCGTTTGTTTATGTTGTTCTTGTAGTTCTTTATGCTGCCTAGCTTCATTCTGTAATCTAGTAATTTTTTGTTCTGCTTTTCTTACATCCATAATTATTCCCCCTTTTAGTGTAAAAACTTATAACCAACTGATACTTTTTCAGCTAAATCTTTATTATCAAAGGATAAATTTTCTGTTTTTTCTCCACCTTCATCGACAACTTTAACTTTTACAGTCCAATATCGATATGTGCTATCCTTAAATACTTCTTTTTTATATTCAGGTTCGCTTAAAACCTCAATTACTTCAGCATCAATTAAATTCATCCGTTTAATCTCTCCTTACCATATTTCACCTTAGTATAAAAACTTATCATTATCATTATTCCACTTATTCTTAATTATTTTTTATATTAATTTTTTTGATAAAATTGAATAACTCGTGGGGTATGATAAACCCTGTTCCCTAAAAAAACTCTCTTTTTTAATGATAATACTTTTGGATTTGGATTCGGAAGAATATGTTTATGATACAATATTAAAATACCTTTATTTTGTAAAACTCTTTCTGCTTCTTGTGACCAATCTTTATAACTTAATGGAGAAGTTCCATATATTTCTTTAGCTTCTTTATTAGAATAAGGAGGGTCACAAAACACTACTTTAAATATTTTATCTTTAAAAGGTAAATTATGAGCATCAGCAATTAAATCAGGGTTAGCTTCTTCTTTTATATCTAAAATTAAACCATATTTACCTGCCCCTCCAAATGGTTGCAGAATATACTTTTCTTTAAATTTTTCTCCGTATAAATGCATAGCCATTTTTATAATCCATTCTTCTGCATGAAGAGGTAATCCTCCAGGATATTTATTTTTCTTAGGTCGAGGTAGAAACCAAGCATCATTTTTTCCTTGAGCTCCTTGCTCCCAGGGTTTATTTAATGTTAAATCCATTTAATCCCTCCTTACTCTATGACAACTCCTACAAACTCCTTCATACATTTCTGTTCCTCCAACTTTAATAATATCATCATCATAATGAGCTATATCTCCATCTACATATCTTTGAGTTTTAGTAGACAGTTCCCCGCATATAGAGCATATCCCTTTTATTTTATCCACATATTCTGCTTTAGCCAATAATTCAGCCATTACCAAAAAGGGCTCTCCTCTGAAATCTGTGTCTAATCCAGCAACAATAACTCTTTTATTAGCTACACAAAATCTTTCTATAACATTAACTAATTTTATATCAAAAAATTGAGCTTCATCTATTGCTATAACATCAATTTCTTCATATACATGATTTGCGATATTTTCAGGCTTATCTTTTTTAATAACTTTACAAGGTAAGGAAGAATCATTATGAGAGCATATTTTATTACTCTCATAACGACTATCCAAGGAAGGTTTAAAAGCAATAAATTTTTGGTTAGCTAACTCAACTCTCCTTACCCTTCTTAATAATTCCTCTGTTTTTCCAGACATCATAGCACCTGTTATTACTTCTAACCAACCTGAATTTGTTATTTTATACATTTTTATTTCCCTTTACGATTACTAAAAAACGTATGAAAAAATACTTTTACTAATTCAAATGATTGTTCATCTGAAAAATTCTTTTTTCTTAATTGCATATACAAAGAATCAAGTAAAGTGGCTATAACCTTTGTACTACCCTTTATTTCTTCTTTTTTCTGGTCTTTTAATAAATTATTAATTTTATCTTCCCAATCATTATTATTTTGCATAAAGTTCCCCCTCAATTGATATATTGCCTTTTTCATCATAATTTATTTCATCAGAACTCCCAAGAGCACCTTCACCTCTTTTAGATTGAAATTCAGAAACATCATCTATTCTCTTTGTAACAACATGATTTAAATTCTGAAAAATAACTTGAGCAATAGCATTACCATAAGAGAGAATTATAGCATCATTTTTTGAAAAATCTTCTGGATACTTAGCTATTAATGCAGTTTTATTAGTATTATTTTGTAAAGCAATAAACCACTCTCCTCTATAATTAGAGTCAATTACTCCTGCTCTTAATGCAATTCCTTTAGAACCAACACTACCTCTCTCCCTTAATAAAGCTACAATATCACTAGAAAAAGCACTTTTTATTCCAGTAGGAATAAGTTCTGTTTCTTGTGGTAAAATTTCAATATAATCATAATCAAATGCTGGATAAATATCAAGACCTGCATCACCATAATGTTTTTTATATGGTACTATTGCATCTTCGTGAACTAATTCAAACATTACTTTTTTCATAATTTACCCTCTCCTTTATTGAATTTAATATTTCTCCACACCTATAACAAAAATAATCACCATTTTTTACTTTTTGAACCATCTTTTTTTCGCCACATACACATCTCATATTATTCACCAGCTTTATCAGTATCTTTTATTTCTCCAATCTTTTTATTACACTCTACGCAGTATACCTTATTTTCTGTAATAACATAATGATAATTACTACATCTTGGACAGACTCTCAAGTTATTAATACCTCCTTATACTGAGCAGGGGGAATATCCACATGACCTGCATGATTTACAACCACCAGACTCTACTAAAGAATCATTACATTCCGGACAAATATTATTACTAACAAAATCCATTGTATCTGCAGTTTTTATATCTGCTGAGTTATTGTTTGTTAAAATTCCTGCTCTAGCACAGCCATTTCTATAAACTGTCATACCCTTTAATCCCTTTTTCCACCCATAAATATAAGCTTTTCTTACATCTTCAATAGTAGCTTCTTTTGGTAAATTTAGAGTATTACTAATAGAACTATCAATATTTTTTTGAAGGTTTGCTTGAACATCAATTTTATCTTTATAATTAATATCATGGGCAGTAACTACATAATTAGGTAGTTTATCATCTGGTTTTAAGTTATAAAAATCCATTAATTCTCTAACTACAGGAGTAAATACTTTATAATTTTCATTAAAACTTTCAGTCTTTCTTTCATAACTGATATCAAATATAGGCTCAAATCCACCCGCTACTCCAAATATATTACTAATTGTTCCTGTAGGAGCTATTGAAAGTAAGCTAGAGTTTCTTAACCCATACTTTTTAATAAGGCTTTTTGTATCTAAACTTATTTGATGTTGCATAATAGGAGATTCTAAAATTATATCTGAATATTCAGGGAATGTACCATTTTCTTTTGCCAATAAAGCTGAAGTTTGTAAAGCAGTGTTAAACATAACATTACTAATTTTACTAGCTAGTATTTTTGACTTACTAGAACCATACTTAATACCTAATTTAATTAATAAATCTGAAAAACCCATTATTCCTAACCCAATTTCTCTAAATTTTTTAGCTTGTTCTGTTTGTTTAGGTAAAGGATGTCTACTTAAACCCTCATCTAATACTTCATTTAAATATTTTACACCAAGTGCAGTAAAGTTTTTTAATTTATTATAGTTTATTTTAGCGTTAGGAGAAAAGGGATTATCCACAATTTTAGATAGATTAACACTTGATAAAGCACAAGCCCCATAATCAGTTAATGGTCTTTCTCCACACGGGTTTATCCCGGTTAAATTATAACCATCGTGGGCTGTCATAATATTCCAATTTTCAATTCTATCCCAAAATAAAACACCAGGCTCTGCATAATCATAATTAGTATAAGCTAATTTATTAAATATTTTAGTAGCTTGAACTGTTTTCTTTATCTCTTCTCCTGTACTATTTACATAGAAGGATAATTCAAATTCTTCATCATTTAATACTTTTTCCATAAATTCGTCAGTTATTCTTACAGAAAGATTAGCCTTATTTACTTTTTTTAAATCTTGTTTAATTTCAATAAATTCTTCAATATCAGGATGAGATACTTTTAAAGTTGCTATTGTAGCCGAGCGGCGGCTAGCCTGACCCACAATTTCCCCAATAATATTAAAAATAGCAAGAAAACTAACAGCTCCAGTAGTTGATTTAGCTGCATTATTTACTCTAGCTCCTCTAGGTCTTAAAGTAGAAAAATCTATTCCAGAGCCACCACCATATGCAAAAGTCTTTGAAATTTCATAAGCAGCTTGAAAGATACCTTCTAAACTATCTTCATTAATGGGTGTGTTATAACAATTTGCATAACTAGACTTAACTTCTTCAAAAGGAACTCCTCTATTAGCTAATACTCTACCAGCCGGACAAAATTCCTTTCTTCTTATAGCTCTAGCATAATGTTTTTTCCCCCCTGATACTCTTTTAGTAAATTCTTCAAAAGTCTCTCCATTATATTGATATTTTCTTTGCCAAGCACTTTTACCTAGTTCTAAATCAAACCAACCTTCTTCCCGCTCTTTTCTCATTTCTTCTCTATATTTTATATAAGCTTTTGCAATTTTATTATAGTTTTTTTCAATTAACATATCTTCTACTATATCTTGTATATCCTCAACACTTGGAATAATTTCTCCAAATTCTTCAGACAATCTTTCTTCTATATCAAAAGCTAAATCAGCAGCTATTTGGTTATAATTCTTAACTCCAATTTCATTAGCTGCTTTTGCAATTGCACTAACTATTTTTTCTTTTTTATAGTTTTCAATATTATTATCTCTTTTTAATACTTTTTTTATCATATTTGCCTCCTATAGCCATTCTAAATTCCACCCAGAATCAAGTCTGGGAATATTAACTGCAACTTCTTGAAATACTTCAAGAGGGATACTTTTTCTATCTAGCTTTTGTTCAATTTCCAAAATTTCATTAATAGTTAAAGCAAACAAACTACCTTTTGTGGATTCATCTGTCCATCTAAAGTTTATTAACACATAACATTTGTTTACTTCTTTAGTATCCCACTCTAATAATCCTTCTCTTTGAGTTTCTGATAGACCACTTAAAGGAAAACTTTTTGGTTTTCCTGATTTTCTTTCTCTTAACATTTTACATTCTAAACATAAATTAAATTTATTAGTTACAACTAATTCATCAAATGGTGAACCTGTGTTTACCTTTCCAATAGTATCTCTTAACCTTCTATGAACATAATTTAATTTTTTAGCTGACTTTCTTATATCTTCTTGTAATAAATTTGCCATTTAATCACCTACAAAATATGAATTTCTCGTCTTATAGCTTCATCAGGAAAAATATTCCAAGTTGCTTCAGTTATTTGATATAGTCTTTTGACATCATTACGGTTATGTCTTATAATATCATCAATTTTACCTTGTCTATAAAGAGTTGGTACTTCTTTTCCAGAAATATATTCTTCTTTTTTATCTTTATCAAATAATAATTGATAAACATCTTGCTCAGAGTTACAACTTTCTTTTGATTCTTCTTTATAGTCTAACCAATTAGTACCTTGTAAGTTATTTAATTTTTTATAAGTATCTTTTTTATTTGTATATTCAATTTCATTTGCCATAGCTATTTTCTCTAAATCATGTTTATATAAATTGGATATAGCTATTGGTTCTTCTATAATTTTAAATAAATTAAGATATTTAGATACTAATGGATATAAATCTAAGTGTTTTATTCCAGAAAAAGGATAGTTTATATTTTTTTCAAGACATATATATCTAACAAAAGGAAAATCAAATCCCCTATTAAACCCATTACCTCCATTGTATGTTACAAACATAGCATCTTCAAATTGAGGGGTTTCTTCTAATTCCCTTATTGTAACTACTTTGTCTGTTTCCTTATCATAAAATGAAGCACAAATGAACTTATCTTGAATAGGGGATAATCCTGTTGTTTCTATATCAAATGTAATAATTTTATCTCCTCTATAAAACATTATAGCTCCCTACTTTCTAAATATTGTTCTAATAATTTTGCAGCTTCTGTTAATGTATTATATTCTTCCAAAGGTATTGTAACTTCTTCCTCCCCTCCATCTTTGTCTTTATGAAGAAAGTATTCTCCCCCTTCATATTTACAGGGGACTAAATTATTGTAATGGAGAATAAAGTTTGTATAAGTACATTCTTGGAATAAATTATCTGGACAATTTTTTTGGTTACAGTACATTTATCCTCCTCCTTTATATTTTACTGTATTGTTTAAAATTTTATCTACTAATTCTTTATCTTGTATATCTCCAAAATCCTTACCTTTTGGTAATTTTACTGCGTATACATTCATTAAAGGATATAAACATTTTGCTATTTTTCTTTTTGCTTTATTACCTGTTTCATCATTATCAAAAGCTAAAGTAACTTTATTAGTATATTTTCTTAATAACCATTTTCTATCCCCAATAGCCGAACCACCTAATGCTACGGCATTTTCATAACCATATTCATGTAATCTCCAGACATCTTTTTCCCCCTCGGTTAGTAAGAGGTTTCTGTTAAGTAAATTATTGGCAACAATATTATTTAAATTATAAATAATATTAACTTTAGATGTACCCTTTTTATATTTATATTTCTTATCTGAATTATCAGTTATATCTCTAGCATTAAAAGTAATAAGGTTTCCATAAGCATCACGCCAAGGTATAGTCGCTCTGTTATATAAATCATCATTAGCATCGCAACAAAAACCAACTTCAAAATATTCTAATGTTTCTTTACTAAAACCTAAATCAATAAAATATCTTGGTAAATTTTGATTATATTTTTCTAGTAAATCTTCTGATAAGGTCTTACGCTCATTATATAAATTTATCATTTGATTTATTTTTTCAAGTGTTAAATCTTCATCTAAAGTATAGATTGTTTTTTGTTTTTTAGAAACCTTTATACCATTTTCTTCTATTAATTTTTCTAATGCATCAGTAAAATCTATACCTTCAACTTCTTCAATAAAAGATATTACATCGCCCCCATAAGAACAGCCAAAACATTTAAAATACTGCTCATCCCCTCTTACATAAAAGCTAGGAGTTTTATCATTATGATGGGGGAGGGGGCAATTAGTTTTATAATAATTTTTTCCTATTTTTTCTAAATCAGCATATGATTTTACAACTTCAACAATATCAATTTGTTTTTTTAAATTCTTTACATCAATCATTAATCCGATTTATAAAGTCCTCAACCTGTTCACTTAATGCTTCCGCCCTTTCTCCATGTTCCTCTACTATAGCTTTATCTAATACTAGATAATTTTTTGCTACTATTATAGCTCCATCTTTAGTTTTAAATACTACTGTATCTCCACTATTAATAGAACTACCTTTTTCACACTTATCAATAAAATTTATCCATTCCTTAACTTTGCTATCAGGAATTGGAATACCTGCACTCATATCAAAGAAACTTTCTGGATAAAACTCTGCTGGTCTTAACATTAATATTCCCCCTTATAGGTTTTTCCACATACTTCGCAAATCCATATATTTTCTTCCTTGTTAAATAAAATTAAATTCTTTTGTAGGCAATTACACTTTTTTTGGGCACTGTTTACTAATTTTTGCACAGCATCTAAAGAATTAATCTAATTAACCTCCTTAAAGTTAAGGTTAGTTTCATCAAAAGTCATTTCAATCCAATTATTTCTGAAATCAGGGTGCTCTTTTCCATATCTATTCTTTTTTACTGTAAAAGCATATTCACCCCCCATAGGTTTTCTTTCTTTACTATCTAATTTCCTTAGTAAACAAAATGAAGTACAGTATTTTTCAATTCCATAACTTTCTCCTGATAACCAATACTCATAAGTTTTAGCTTGACTAGCAGTTAGAACTGCTATTCCTAATTTATCTGCAATATCTTCTTTCATAGCTCTTACAATATTAGATAACCATAATCTTAATTGACCATCTTCTAATGATGTAGAGGTAGATTCCTTTACATAATCCCATATAAACACTTGTATGTTGTGTCTTTTTTTAAAATATTTTGCTCTCTGTATTAGTGTTTCAGCAGTATACCCTGATATTTTATCAAAATATAATGGGGCTTCCTGTATTTTCTTTACTGCAGATAGAATCTCATTTTTACATTTTTTAGTGTTATATTTTCTACCCTCTACTTCAATAAAATCATCAGGAGCATTATAAAGATTATTTTCTATTATAACTGTTGGAATACCAGTTATTTCTTGAATTATTCTTTGTTCTTGTTCATGAATATTTTGCTCATTTGCTCCTAAATATACAGGAATATCATTATCAACAGCTAAAAATTTCCCAACATTCTTTAAAGCCATAGATTTTCCTACACCTGTATTAGCATTTATTACTGTTACACTGCCTTTTCTTAATAAGCCTCTTGAAAACTTATTTACTTTATCAAAAGGCATTGGTAATCCAATAAATTTATTAAAATTAGGTTGAGAATTCTTATATCGTGTAATCATATCTTCATCTTCATCAGAAAAAGCATCTCTTCCTGCATTATGAGTATTAGATACTTTTAAAATTGAAGATTCAGCTTTTTCAATAATATCTTTTATATCCCAACGATTATACTTATCTTCTAATTCATCTTGATAACATTCTAATTCAATAGACAAATCATTTGCAACATTAATCTTTTTTAATTCTTCTATATGAATATCCACATTTGAGGGGTCAATAGGTGATTCTCTTAATGTTTCTATATATTTTACAAATTCTTCACTTGAATTAAAAATCTTTTTTAATGCTTTATTTACTTCATCAAATTTTTGAGCAATAGATAATATTGTCATACTATCAAATTCTATTGCATCTAAATCTTTTTTCCTACTTATATAATCAAGTATCATAAAAATAGCTTTATTTTGTTTTCTATTTGGGTCGTCTGTAAAGTAACTTTTATCTATTTGAGAACCTACTTCATATACCAAAGTAGGTTTTTTTAATAAACAACTAATAATATTTTGCTCAACTAAAAAAGAATCAATTTTAGGCATTTATAACAACCACCTACTTTATTAAGTTCTATTAATACGGGGAGAACTTTTTTCTACCCATATACAATAAATCATACAATAATTTATTAAGTCATATAATGTATCAAGTATTGTTTCATCTTCTACCTGGAATTCCTCCTTTTGACTAAATGAGTATAATCTACTAACTTTATCCTCTAACCTAGGTTTAAATGACATACTTCCGTTTAACTTTAATTGTTTTTCAGCACTATTTCCGTAATCTCTATTTTTCTTTTTATAAATAACATATAATTTTTCAAGAATTTCTTCTTTAGGTTTTTTAACTAAATTATTCTCAAGAAAATATAATGAGTATAATATAATAAATACTGAACTACTAAAAACTATTTCTTCATAATCCAAAAATACATTAATACCATTTATTGTGCTTAATAATTCTGAAACTAATTTATTTAAATCAATTGTTTCAGAAAATCCTTCTTCTTTTTTAAGTTTTTCAATTAAATCTCTATAAATTTGTAAATTTGTTTTTTCCTCGTTTTTTGTATATTCTTGTTTTATAACATCAGACACAAGTATTTTATAACTCATCAAAAAATTCCTCCTCAATATCATTTTCCTCGTTTAGCAAGCTGTCGCTGTTATACTCAATTTCTGGTTCTTTATCAACAAAATTTTTGTACTTTTTATATATTTCTTTATACTTGTCTAAATCATCTAAAAAATATTGGGCATAGACAGGACTCCTAACCTTATCAGTTTCATTCATTACACCCCATAAAAGTATTTTAAATTCCTCTATAGTTAGATTATTACTTTCTATAAAAGTTTTTAAACGACCTCCTAAATAAGAAAAATCAGAAGAGGATAACCCTTTCCCTGTTACCCTCTCTTTTTCTTTATCAAACCATTGTAATAATTGACCTATATTATTAACATACTCTGGATACTCATACCTCATTTAGGGTTACCCCCTTTAATTTAATCACCTTTTAAATCCTCTAAATGCTGAGTTGCTTGTTCATAGGTTAAACCTTCAAAGGTTTTAGTATTAAATTTTTCTTTCATCATATCTGCATTTTCTTTTTTATTTAAGCCTTTTTCTTTACATAATGCAATTATTTCTTCCACTACTTCTCCAAATGATTGTTGTTCTTTTTCTTTTTCTAATAATTCATAATGTTCATTAATCATATCTTCTGTAATATTAAAAGTTTTATTTGCTTTTTTTACTGCTTTTTTAAATTCTTTTTCAAAATTTTCATAGGCTTTCTTAGGATTACCTTCTGCTGGAATAATATCAACATCAAAATCTAATCTTTGTTTAGCAGTAAAATCTTTACTACTAGATAATCTTAATATTCTATTATCATCCTTATCTTTATCATAAAGAATAACAATATCAGAATCATCAATAAGAAATCTACCTGAACTACCTCCAACTGAAGGTACAAGCTTATCTCTTTTTCTGCCCTTCATATCCTCAATTTCTTTAAATCTTGCATGAGATATAGATACTAAGCCATATCCATTATTTTGAATAATATCGTGGGCTCTTTTATATTCATCTTTTACTAATTTCCATGTAGCTCCAAAGTCTTGCTTTTCTCCGGGATGATTAACACCATTTTGTTTACTAATATAATCTAAACACCAATCATAAGCATTATCTTCTGTATCAATTACAAAAGTCTCAAAATTATGGTTACCTTTAACAAATTCTTCTTGAATTTGTGTAAATATTTGCCAAGGGTGTTTTCCCTGTTTTTTAGCTTTTTTTGCTATATTAATAGAATATACGGAAATACCTTTTGTACCTGTTTCTGTTAAGGCAAACATAGCATTTGGAAACTCCGCTGCCAACCTTGTTTTTCCTATATTTGGTTCTCCAAATATTAAAACAAAATAATCTTGTAATCTTTGTTTTGGTATTGACTTTTTTTCTGGTAAAAGTCCCATATAATTCCTCCTTTATAATGGTGGAGATGTCGGGAGTTGAACCCGAGTCCTGCTAACTACCTTTTCAGGTTTTAGTCAACAGTCGAAGCCAATCCATCCCCACTTCTCTCGTTTAGAAACTACTTTCTGTTATAGAAAAATCCCTCGCCTGTAAGAGGTTGACTGTTATTATAAATATAGACTGGAATTTTTTTCTAAAATTACCAATTACTGTCAAAATCCCCTTTTCCTTCCTCACCTTCCAATTCTTGTAAACTTTGGTTAACACCTACTAATTTTCCAACTTCTAACATATTTATACTGCCTTGAGCAAAACCAAATTCATCAATAGTAATTTCATTCTTTACCCAAATTCCAACAGTAATATTATCAAATTTGTCAATTTCTTCCATTTCTTCTGCTATATTATCTTTTGCTGTAATATGGAACTCATCAATAGTAAATAGAATAGGAGAAAATTTATCTTTAAAATTTTCATAAATATTAAGGATACCTTTAACATTATTTTCATCTAATCCCTCTAAATGTTCTTTTAACTCTTTCAAAGCAGAAAAATCTACTTTTTTATCATTATCTTGAGCATAATCACCAAAATTTTGGACAGCATTTACCAATACTTCTTTTCTAGTTAGTTCATTATCAGAATCTTCTCTATCATAGGTATTCCAAACTAACATAGTAAAATCAAGTTGTAAATTTCCATCATTACTATATGATACTTCTCTATCTATAATATCTCCTGCAAGACGAGCAGTCGCTTTTTCTTCAAGTTCTTTTTCAGCATCAAATACTTTAATGTTACTACCATAACCTTTCTTATTACTTACATAAGGTCTTATTGACCTACGATATTCTTCATTCCAGAAAAATTCATCTAAACTCCCTCTAACTTCAATTTTATCCCCTTTTCTTAATGAGTTAAATAATTTTTCTGCATAGTTTAATTCAGCATTACGAGAATTATCTAACTGAATATTGACAAAATTACCATCACAATGCACATTAACTCTGCATCTTTGATTTTTCCTATCACCTAAATCTCCTAATTCAATATCTCTTACTTCTCCTGCAACATAAGCACTATTCATAAACCTGCTGTTATCCTCCATTTTATACCTCCTATAATGATTTTTGCCCTCTATGAAGTCCTGAGAGGGCTATTAAAGCCTTTTAAATTGTTACCCAACCTATACCCTTATAAGATACAAAAACCCCTTAAAACTTAAATACAGAGGTTTTAAAAGGTACACAAAATTTATATATATAAAATTCAAAAGGCACATAAGGGGTAATATTATCCAGTAGTAGGCTGTATGAGTCCCTCACAGCCCGATTATAGCGTTCTATTTTGCTATACAACCTATACCCTCATAAGCCTTTTAAATTAGTTTAAAGGCTATTCTCGTGCGTCTTAAGTAAACCCATATAAAATCATATTATCTCCCCTAAAAATATTAGTATATCATAATTATCTTAATTTGTCAAGTACAAAATCAAAAAAAAATTAATCCTCTTAAAGCGTTTACCAGTCTTGATTCTTATAAATTTGGTTAGTAAGGTGAAACCAATTTTTACTTTAAGAGGATGAAGAGAGAAAAGGATAGAAAGGAGGTGATTAATTTATAAACTTATTTTGCACATTTACTTGATAATAGACCTAAACACTCTAAAAAACATATCTTATTTTCCTTTTCTCCCTTCACTATTATATACGATAAAATTGCAAAAATGTCAAGCTATTTTTCAAATTATTTTTTAGTAATTTTTTCCAATAAAATGTACTAATATTCTGACAATTTCAAGAAAGAGAGAGAGGCAGGGAGGTTAGCCCCTGCCTTTAATAATTTTACTCTAAACTGTTAAAGCAAATGAGTATTAAAAGAAATCATCACCAGCATCATTAAACTCATTATCAGTTTGTATTCGTATTCTTTCATTATTTCTTTCTTCACTATTTTCTTCCCTTTCATTATTTTGGTAATCTAATCTTGCATATTCTTCATTAAAATCATCATTCGTAAAACTATACCTTGATAATTCGTGGGGTAACATATACTCTGCTCTATTATTTTCATTCATTAATAACCATTGAAAGTATTGAGCATACCTAGAAATACCATAGTCCTCTAAGCGAGGGGCAGAATTAACTTCAAGTACTGCACAAGGAGGTAATTCATCTTGCCTTACTGAAGGATTAGCTACAACATCAACTGCCCCATAATCCAATTTGAGGCTTTTAACAGCAAGACTTGCAGTCATTATGATATGCTCAATATCTCTATATTCTGACCATCTTAAAGTTTTGAAATCTTCACAAACCCCATTATGTCCTAAATTCCAAATATATTCACTTTTATTTTCTTCTGCAACTACTTTTTCTGCAACAATAATTGCTTTTCCACTTGCAATATGCACTCTATATTCTTTTTGTTTTGGGTAAAATTCGCTATAATAAGTTATATCAGGATTATTAATACCTTCCCTTAATTGTCTGGGAGTTTGATATACATTAAAATTATTACCTCCATAATGATTACCTTCTCTGCCTATAATCGGATAATTGATTTCCCTATTTTCAAAAGCCCTTACTATTCCATCTTTGTCGTAAGTTTCAGGTATTGGAATATTATTCTGTTCAAATATTCTTCTTGCCTTTAATTTATTAGAAGTATCTTTAATACCTTGATATTGATTATACTCATAATTAATATGAGGAAGATAATTTGCATAAGTTCCAAATCTAATACCTATTTCATATTGCCCTTCAACTGATTTAGACTTATTTTTAACTTCCATATCTCCATTTTTTGCTAGAATAAAGTCAAAGTCCATACCTTTTTCCTCAAGTTCTTCAACAATACCTCTTATCCAGCTATTCGTTTTGTAAGTTATTATAGCTTTTCTCATTAATTTAACCTCCTATTATTTTGGTACTTTTATTATATTACAAATTTCTAGTTTTGTCAAGTCTTTTTTGGACTTACCTCAAAATAATCATCAAAAAATTTAGCTGTATTATCTAATAATTCATAACAACTTTCTTGAAAAGTTCTTGAATAATCATCTAAATATAAAGGATAAGATTGTTTAGATTCATAAAGTAAAGCAGTTATATAAGCATTAAAGTAACCATTATTAATAGTATTACCTTCTTTTCTTTGAGTATAATATTTATTAAAATCATATTCAAATTTTTTTAATAAATTTGATTTTTCTAATTCTTCTAAAATCTTTTTAATTTTAAAAATTTTTGGGAAAGTCTGAAAATTTGGATTTTCATTGATTTCTGTTAATAAAAGAATAATTAGTAATAATTTTTCTTGTTTAGTTATAATTATAACCTCCTTATAGAATTTGTTATAATTTTTGTATATCCATCATTCATTCTGCTCATTACTGTAGAAATACAAGGCTCATATAATTTATTATTATCAATACATTTTAATTCAATTTTACCTTGACAAGAACTACACCTCGGGTGATGATTTGATGAGCAACTTTCTTTTATTTTTTCTATAATAAAAGTTAATTGAGAGCCTGAATCTGTTATTTTCATTCCTTTTTTTAATTTATCCATATTACAACCTCCTTATTGAACTATTATTTAATATTTTATATTTGTCATTTTTTATTGCCCACTCTATTACAGATTTACAAATAATAGTAGTCCACCAATTATTTGTACCATATTTTTTTCTTTGTGTTCGAAGTTTCATTTTACCTTTACAATTTATACATTTATCGCCTCTACCACAATATTCCAAAAATTCTTTAATAATGAAAACAATTTCTTTTTCTACATTAAATAATTTCATACCTTTTTTTAACTTCATCATTATTATATCCTCCT
>Ga0207421_10004141_pt1 | contig 16911 bp, 6 predicted proteins | sample SodLakKL_010_SED_4_FD_187542 | JGI IMG/M metagenome (GOLD analysis project Ga0207421, IMG submission 187542) | Alkaline sediment microbial communities from Lake Tanatar, Kulunda Steppe, Russia - 8KL_010_SED (SPAdes) (version 2) | ecosystem: Environmental > Aquatic > Non-marine Saline and... | reverse complement strand
CCTGCCCGTTCAGCATGCCGCGTAGCGTCTCACTTTCATATATAGACAGATCTATCTTTCAGTGGGGAGTCCCTGCCAGTTTCGAGCCTCTGACCTGACCATGTATATTAAACTCCAGCAAAGTCAGGATGAAGTTCCCTACGCCTCCCAACTGTGTAGTTGAGTGGAGTTGAGTGTAGTTCATATGCACTGTATACTGAAAGTGGGGTGATGCCGGTGGCTGAGGATCAAGGCCTAATCAATGCACACAGGCTGGCGGAGGCGTTGGACGTCTCCGTGGAGACGGTGTGGAAATACACCAGAGAAGACAGGATTCCCTACGTGAAGCTTGGGGAGAGGCAGTACCGGTACCGGCTGGAGGAAGTACTCGCTGTCTTCGGTGACCGGGGCGTGCGGGAGAGCCCGGGTGAGTACCAGGTTGAATCGGAAAAAGAGTTCACCTATGATGACTACCTGAATCTGCCCGATGAGCCCGGTCACCGTTTCGAGGTGCTCGGTGGAATGCTAGTCAGAGAGCCCTCGCCCAACGTGATGCATCAGCGGGTCTTGGTGACGCTACTGCGGATAGTCGATGACTACTTCCAGGAGATTGATGCGGGTGGAGAGACTTTATGTGCTCCGCTTGATGTGACGCTGGGAGAGAAGACGGTGGTGCAGCCGGACCTGCTCTACGTCGCGTCCGATCAGCAGGATATCGTGGAGGAGAAGCGTATCGACGGAGCCCCGCACCTGGTGGTGGAAATCCTTTCTCGTTCGCATCCGCGGAAGGACCGCCTGCAGAAGCTGCAGATTTATCAAAGAGCCGGAGTACCTCACTACTGGATCGTCGATCCGGACCAGAGGACGTTGGAGTGCTTCTCGCTGCAGGACGGGATTTACGCGTTGGTCGCAGGGGGTATGGATGATGACGTCGTCTGTTCGCCTGATTTCAGTGGGCTGCGTGTGAGTTTGGATAATTTGTGGCAGCACCGGGACCTCTGATGGTCTTCATTGAAGACATATGCGCCGCTACCTGCGGCAGAGGGGAGTGAAAATAAATCTATCATATGGCGGACGCGGTAGCCCGGACCTGACATTTCATTTCCTTGTCAGATATCGCCAACGTTCCTGTTCAGTCTGTCAATCTTGTAGAAAATAACCGCATCGATGCTGCGCTGCTTGATATCCCGCACCAGAGTCTCCTGTATTTGGAGCCTGGATTTGTCTCGTCGTAATCAAACGAATTATGGTCGCGGCCGTCCGTCCTTTGTTCTTCTGTTTATACCCTGCAGTAGACGAACACTTTCCGACTGCTATAGTACACGCCACTTGGCGCGATATGTGACTGGCGGGCTGTATTTTCCGGTGACGGGAGGAGTCATTCACTCAATACTCAACCCCGGGACGGAGAAATTCATCTCCGAGGAGGCCCGTGAAGATATCAACGTTCTGTTTGTGCGCCATTGGGCACCTATGGGGTTCTTCTGCGACGGCGATACAGGTCTTGTACCTGAGCGTCACCGATAAGGGAAATTTGCTGTGGTGGATGGAAGTTCCGATGGGAACCTCGGGGCCACCACAACATTGTCCAGCTCCTCGGCCGCCCCTGCGTGCCATCTCCATCGGCACAGAGAGGTCTGGTCCGAGGGGTAGGTGTGGGCACTGGGTCCGTAGGCCTCCTATCCCATCACTGTCGCCCTATGCAGTGCGGGCTTCACAACGGTTGTCCTTCTAACGGGCTGATCGCTGTTGAATCTGTCCCGCCCCACGTGCCAGGTGGCTTTCCGCTTCGTTATGTAACTGACTTGTTATGTATAACGGCAGGAAGTATGGAAGCCAACCCGAATAGCTTTTCTAATGGGAATTTACCGTCTTCTGGCAGGTAACGACCAGGGGAAGAGTTACTTTGTCTGCAGAAGCCTGAAATGGCCGTCTTCATCTGCCGCTCTTACTGCACTGAGGAACACTGAGGTTGTAACGTCCAACATATGTATAGGCGCAGATCAATGGGCCGGGAAGTGTCGAACGCCGATCGGATGTGGGGGAGTTGTGTTCCAGGGAGGTCGATAGTGTGTCTGGTAGCACAAAGTTGATTCTGACTGTTGTAGTGGCACTGCTGGTGGCATTTCCGCTGTACAGTGGTGGTTTTGCCGCGCCGAATGTGGTATGGGTGTGTCCTGATGGCGACGATGATGGCGAGGGTACAGAGGGCGATCCGTTTGCCACGGTTCGCAAGGGAATTTCCGAGGTGGACGAAGGCGGAACAGTCCACATAAAGCCGGGCGTCTACGAGGACGAGGGTACTGGGGAATTGGCCATCGACAAGAGCCTCACACTGGCCGGTGCGGACATGAAGGAAGTAACTATTGATCGGTCTGATGCCGACGGTGCGTACGGCTTGCTGGTTGCAGCTGGGGCAGAGGATGTGACCCTCGAGGGATTCACCCTCATAGGTCCGGACTCTGGGGACTACGCTTATGGTCTGAAGATTGAAGAAGCCGAGGACATATACATTGAAGATGTCGTGGTGCAGGGCTCTGCACGGACCGGTCTGGATCTCAACACTGTCCGGAACGCGAGTATCAAAGGGGTCGAGGTTCTGGGCAATTTCGCTGCCGGGGTTGCCGTAAGGGACTCGGAAGAAATAGAGATCGACGATCTGCTAACCAGTGATAATGCATGGGCTGGGCTGATCTTTTACGCGCCTGACGATGAGAGCGTGCACGACGTGTCTATTACGAATTCAGACTTCATCAACGAGTCAGTAGGAATCTCGCTTGAACACTCGGGATACACCGATATCGTGATTGAGGACAATGAATTCATCGACAACGGGATCCAGGTTATCCATGAAGACGCGGATGCTCTGGCCCTCGATGATGTCCTCGGTGCCAATAGCTTCGATCGGGCAGTCGTGGTTCGCGGTAGTGATATTGTATTACCCGTCATCTTCAGCAGTATACAGTATGCCGTAGATACTGCCGAAAGTGGCGAGACGGTCGAGGTTCATCCCGGCACCTACACGGAAGATGTGCTGATTGAGACTGATAGCCTGACGGTATGCTCGGTGGATCCGACCGGTTCTGGAGAAAATGCAATTGTCCACGCAGAGACCACGGATGAGGCGGGGCGGGGTGTTTTCACCATCCGGGCGGATGATGTAACCATTGATGGCTTCACCGTACAGAAGGGGCGGAATGGCATCGCCGTCGAAGGCGATGGAAATGTCATCGCACACAATACGGTACCTGAACAGAAGAGGTTCAACGGAATAGTTATTCGCGACGGTAAGGATAACGTCATCGAGTACAACGAGGTGCAGGACAACCCGCTTCGCGGTATATTCCTCCGTGGGGATTCCTCGGAGACGGTCGTACGCCACAACACAATCATGCAAAACGGGGATGGTGCGAGCGACAGCGGCGGAGTTGTCATCGAAGAGGAGAGCACAGACAACGAAATATTCCTCAATTGCATCGTCGACAACAACCCCTACGGGGTAAGCAGCCAGGAGGAAGTTGATGCCCAGCACAACTGGTGGGGCCATACTGACGGAACGTCTGAGGGAGACGACGTAACTGGCGAGGTGCTGTTTGACCCGTGGTTGGCCAGTCTGTCGTACGAAGGCGACACTGAGTTTGAGGGAGTTCCCATTGAGCTGCTTGCCGAGCTGGTTGATTCCGAAGGCGATGGAGTGGAAGATGTGACGGTTTACTTCTTCTTCGTTGACGGAGAGGACAGGGAGTTGTTGGGGAGTGCCGACACTGATGGTGACGGATATGCCGAGCTCTCACTGGACACTCACCTGTCTGGGGATTACCAGCTGCTCCTCAAGGCAGTCGGCTGCATGGAGGCGACCGCTGACCTGGAGTTTGATTACGAGGACTACACCCTGAAAATCGACAAGGAGGGCGACGGCACCGTTGAGATGGACGGTGAAGATGTGGCGCTTCCTTATGAGGAAATCTTCGCCGAGGGCACCGAGGTCACGCTCAAAGCCACGGCCGATTCCGGGTGGGAGTTTGAGAAGTGGATGGTGAACGGGGACGAATCGGATGAGTTCGACAGCCGCACAATAACTCTCGAGATGGATCGTGATCTCAAGGCTGTTGCTCACTTCTCTGAGATGGATGTGCCTGACATGGATGTGGTAGTTGATGTCAGACCCGCAACCATCAACGTGCACAGCCGTGGGGCCTTCATGGTGTCCATCGAGTCGGAGGACAGATCGAGAATCCCCGGGTCCGATTTTTCCGTCACTCTCAGAAACGGTGACCTTGAGCTTGAGGCCCTGCGCGTTCAGCATGCCGCGTACCGTCTCATATCCCACTTTGACCGGGTCGCTCTAGTCGAAGCGCTGGATGGTGATGCGGGAGAGTATGAGCTGGAGGTCGAGGTGGGGATTGATGGGGATGTCCTGTATGGAGTGGCGCAGGTACATCTGGTTGCCCCCGGGCCACCCGGCGCCGAAGTCAGAAGCCGGGGCGTCCCCCCCGGACTGGCCCGGTGAATTGGTCGTAGCCGTAGCCGGTCAGCGTTGAATGGTCGGCGTGATCTGGTCGCTGCAGAAAACCTGCATGAGCTGTCCTCGGTGTAGGGCGGGACAGTCAGGCATTATGGACAGTGCAAGCAGGCCGTCGAAGCTTCAGAATGACGCCAGAATAGCAGTGGGCCCGGGAGGCTGGCAACACACTTCGCCAGTCTTCCGGGCATCGCCCGAGGCATGACAAGAGCCTCAATCCCCACGGATCCGGATGATGGATCTCCCAACAACGAATCTCCCAAACTTGAGTCCTGAACGCACGAACAAATACGGCACGACACTCGTGCTGTTGTGTACAGGAAGAGATGGAGCTGCGCGGGGGCGTATGCTCGGCGTCAGTCCGCGAGTGGGAACTGGCGGTGGAGGAGGCAGGGCACGAGCTGGTGACTACGGAGCGGCGCGGTTCTGGGCGAGGGAGTCGAGGACAGGTCGGAGGAGAAGTAGCGGGAGGTACTCGATGCACCTTGCACGGCTGCGGTGAGCACCGGTCACGGGAGCTCCCTATGGCCGCAGGGAATTGCGGACCGCAACCGTTACGACGGTTGGAAAAACACTCGAACCATACTATGACCTCGGTCGCCTGCGCGTTTGATTGCTGCACCGCGGCTTACGATAGTGCGAACTGAGCATGAAAAGGGCTCGAATGGAGGTGTCGCCCTCCTGCGAGTTTTACCACTACTCCGACAGCAAGCCGAAAAGTTGTCCCGGAGCCTTGCGGAGCGCATGGCATCGTGGATTGAGCACATCGCCGTGCAGAATCTATATTCCGTCGGGAAGTTCAATCTCGCCATCCAGCCAGTACAGGCGTTCAAGGCGGAGCACAGCGCGACCAGGGCGCGGATACGGGAAACCTGCACCTGGCCCAGCGCGTGATCGACATCGTGCTCGAGACGTTGGCCGCCTCATTCGCCATGCTTATCGCCGAGGGCACGAGGAAGACAGTCTTCGATGTGCCTGACGCTGATGAGGCGACCCACTACCTCCTGTGCGTGATGCTTTTCGCTGAACCGATCGACCCACCCTGAAACCATACCATCATCACCACCAGTAACTGGAATCAGACCGGTGGAGCTAGATCTTCGGAGGTGAGCGTTACACCCCGGTACTGATCGATTGCCTTGTTCGGCACGCACATATTCTGACCTTCGTGGGATTCGGCTACCGGGGCGGCAGGTGCTGGCCCGTCTGGTCACGAGGAAGAATCCGTTCTGAAGGATGTCTAATTGACAGAAAAGTGAAGACCTCGGAGCCTGCAATCGGTGTCAATGGATGGAATAATGTAGCGAGAACTCGGAGGATTGAAGTGAGGGTGTGGCGAATTGTAAAGAAGCAATGCCTCGAGCCGGAGGGAATACAGTCAATTCACCATCGTTCAAACGGATTTTACCGTAACGGAACGGAGGATTCTCCGGGGACCGGATGCAATAGCAGACTCAATACGGAGGTGGCAGACAATGGCTAGACGTCGACGGTACAGCAGACGAGAACCCGATATGGGAGGCCTCATTGTACTTGCAATTCTGTTGATTGCCGGCTGGTGGATCAGGAACATAGGAGGCTTTTCCTCGTTGCTGGCCTTCGTAGTACTGTGTATCGCAGGCTATTTTGGAATTAGGTTTTGGCTATCTCAGCGAGCCCAGAACCGGTTAGCTGCCAGTGGCATTGACGAAGTTGACAGAATGAGCGGGGTTGAGTTCGAGAGATTTGCCCTGGCCCATTTCAAGCGCAAGGGATATCGGGCGAAAGACACCCCCAAGCAATCTGATTATGGTGGAGATTTGGTCTTGCAGAAAGACGGACGCACGGTGGTTGTGCAGGCCAAGAGGTGGGGTGGTGTGGTGGGCATCAAGGCTGTACAGGAAGTGTTGGGTGCTCTCAACTACTATGGGGCTGACAAGGGTATTGTCCTCACAAATAGCGACTTCTCCGAAAACGCCTATGAGCTGGCGAGGAGAAGTCGGGTTGAGCTGTGGAACCGACAGAAGTTGACCCAGGATCTCATGGCTGAAGGCGGGCGTCCTGACGTTGAGATATCCACGAACACTTCAAACGTCGCCAGTGACAGCAGGACGTGTCCTCGCTGTGGTCGTACCTTGGTAGTGCGGAGTGGGCGTCGGGGGAAGTTCTGGGGGTGCACTGGTTTCCCTGAGTGCCGATATACGGCTGACGTGTAGCGTAAGGGATAGTGCGGGAACCGCCAAGAGATGCAGGTATTCGTCGCCGCAATTATCATTTCCTTCCTGATCATTGCGTGGTTTTGTACCGCCATGATGTCCTGCTGTAGCTCGTCCCGGCATGACGATGACAGCCACCTGTCCACCGCGGGACATGCCGATGCTGGTATTCAAATTGCGTCAATGCCTCGACCTGATCAACCAAACAACGGAGGAAACCGGATGAATCGGGAGCAATGGGCTGATCCACATTCCACATCAAGCGGGACATGTTCTGGTGAGACGGGAGAGTATGAGTTGGAGGTCGACGTAGACATTGGTGGATTATATGAGGCAGTCTCCCGGGCTCACTTCTATCTTGGCGTCATCCTGGAGTTTCGGTTGAGGGCCTGATTGTGCTGTTCCGCTTCTACACTCAGTAACACCACATGCAGGTTCTCTGCAGTCACCAGAACGCGCCGATCATTCAACGACGATGGCTACGACCAAATCACCGGACCAGTCCGGGTGGGACGCCCCGGGTTTTGACTTCCGCTCCGGGTGCCCCGGAGGCAGCCAGATGTACGTGTGCCTCTCCCGGAGGTGGGATTGGCAATGGCGGAGCGTACAGGCCAATCACATGACAGGCTTCACCTGAAAGGAACTTTTATCATATAATCGCACCACACAAGAGTCTGGATGCCTGTAGAATGCTGGTGGTTGCGCTGGGGTTGCCCGACGGACCGTGCGGGGGTCCGGAGCGTTTACTTTGGCTCTGTAATGCACCCTGCAACCGGCGAGCGAAAGATACTATCTTACCTGATTGGTAGTCACAGGAGAGGAGAGGATCCCATGAAGATGCGGTGCACCGTCTGCAACTGGATTTACGATGAAAAGGTGGAGGAAGCTCCATTTGCCGAGCTGCCCGATGATTATAGCTGTCCGGTCTGCGGCGCCCCCAAGGCGGCTTTCGTTCCCGTCCGGGAGGGGGCCGACGGGAGAAACGTCGCAGATGCACTCGTGGAGAATCTGACGGCGATTGGGGTCAGCCGGGTGTACGGGATACCCGGCGATTCTAACCTGCCACTGGTGGAGGCTCTACGGAAGAATCCGGACATCGACATGATCGCGGTGCGACACGAACAGGTCGCCGCCTTTATGGCATCGGCGCACGCCAAGCTGACGGGAGAGCTGGGTGTCTGTCTTTCCATCGCCGGACCCGGGGCGACGAACCTGATGACCGGGCTCATGGATGCGTCAACGGATCGGGCACCCGTTCTCGCACTGGTGGGGCAGGTGGCGGGCATATTTGTGGGCAGCGAGGCCTTTCAGGAGATTGACCAGATCGAGATGTTCCGTTCCTTTGCGGTATTCACCGAAACTCTGAGTCAGCCGTCGCAGCTTCCGCGCCTGTTCGGTCTCGCCGTCAAGTCGGCGTATGGGCACAATGGTGTGTCTGTGCTCAGTCTACCCACGGATGCGTTGGGAGAATCGCCCGTGGATGAGTCATGGGATGAAGAGGAACGTCTGTTCCGACCCAGGATAACACCGCGGGAGAGCGATCTCGATGCGGCCGCAGAACGGATCAACGAGGCGAGGCGCCCCGCTATTTTCGCTGGATGGGGGGCGCGGCGGGCCGAATCCGCGCTGCGGGGTCTGGTCGATCGCCTTGGGGCGCCCATCGCGACGACCTCCCGGGCCAAGGGTGTGATCGCAGAGGATCACCCGATGGCCCTGGGAGTGCTCGGTTCCATTGGCAACCGCCACGCACCGACGGTGTTGTCCGGCGCCGACCTGCTGATCGTGCTGGGGACAGGCTTCCGACAAAGAAACCTATTGTCGCCGGAGGTGCCGATCGTCCAGATTGATCACGACCCGGTCCGCCTGGGCCGAAACTTCCCGGTGCAGATGGGGCTAACCGGTGATGTCTCCGCCACCCTTGCCCAGCTCTTGCCCCGCCTGAAACAGCGGCGAGGTGAGTCCGGGCTGGCCGATGTGGTGCGTGATGCGCGCAGACTGTGGCGCGAGGAGGCCGAAGGTGCAATCGTTGACGCCGGCAGTCCCGTGCACCCGGGTTGGATCATCGCGGAGCTGAACGGGCGAGTTGATGATGATGCGATCATCAGCGTTGATGTGGGAGATCACACCTACTGGTTCTACAGATACTTCTCTTGTTCCGGTGATCAGTTCACCCTGATGTCGGCGTCCATGGCCAGCATGGGGTTCTCACTGCCGGCGGCACTTGCGGCCGCCTTCGAGAACCCGGATCGCCAGGTTGTATGTCTGGCCGGCGACGGGGGGCTGGGCATGACGCTCGCGGACTTTACCACGGCGGCCATGCATGATTTGAACCTGACGGTGGTCGTCTTCAACGATCGCTGCCTCAAGAACATCAAAAAAGAGCAGATCCGCGATGGCTATCCAGAGTACGGAGTGGAGATGGTGAACCCGGATTTCGCCGCGTTTGCCGAAAGTGCTGGCGCGCGCGGTTTTTCCGTGCAGAAGGCGGATGAGCTGGGCGACGCCCTCGATCAGGCGCTCGCTCATGAGGGACCGGCGATGATTGATATTGAGGTGGATCCCGACATCATGCTCCCGGGTGTGAAATCGATCCTGTAGGCCCGGCGGAACGAACCCGCGTCCGGGACTGCAGGTGCCGGACGCGGGGATCCCTGGCGGGACGATGCCACGCCGCTGTGCAGCGCGGGCACTGCGGCCGGTGTCATTTGGGATTTTTCCTCTTCACAGCGGAAACGGTCGCATAATGTGCTCAGCATGTCGAATCGGAAACCCTCACAGCATGGGAAATGCTCCGCGTCGTCTTCGGTGCAGTAGAAGTGGCGAGCGATGTGCAGGCCCATGCCCCGTATGCAGGTGTGCAGGTGCAGCCCCCGTTAGCCGGCAGGTATGCTGGCAGACTTTCGTGGTTTCTGCAGTCGCCGGTCGTCACCGCGACGAACCTGAATCGGGACGATTCGGTATGCCTGGCTGGATATGGCACCAGGAGCCTGAGGCCCAGACACACTCAACCGCAAGACAACGCACCGTGGGACCCCTGTGCGCAAAACGCCGCGCATGCCCATTTCATGACAAACCAAGGACCCGCCGACTGCTCAAACGTCGAAATTCACCTCACCACTTCTGAGTGCGCGAAAACCACTCCGAGAACCAGCACGCACACCACCCAAAATTCCATCCTACTTGTCGAATCCATGTCGAAAGTGTATATTCAAGGTGTATATTCAGGGTAAACAAGTTGCGTCACACGACAAAGGCAAACGTAGCGAAAGGTACGGGCGCAAAACCACAGGTCTACGGCCACTTGGCTATGACGGCTGGGTTGCCTGATGAACTGAACTCGTTTTTGGCTTGCACTTGCGTCATAATTCCCCACGCACCAGCTGCGCCGTATCCTGTTCACTTCTCTATAGATAATACCCTGTACATTTGCAGCGGAAACTCCGCGACGGTCTGAGTAGATTGTGGTAGTACAGGTTAAGGGGGGCGCTTTCCGATTGATGAAGGCGGATGAATCCGGAGCATCGGAACTATACCGGACCTGTGTGCGGCGGGCCCGAAAAGCGAAAACCCCGCTTGTTCTGTATTCTCCTCTGAAAGGATCCGGTGGGAACCAGCGCGGGAGTTTATTGCAACTTGGTCACAATTGTCCGTGTAACGAGGATTTGCGGAGCATTGCTGCTTCAGTTTGCAAGACAGATCTAGGTGCGGGTCTGTCGGGGCAGAAGTGGGCCTTTGTTCAGGGCACAGGCAGAGATCGGGTCCCGGGCCGGGATACACCGTGCGAGTCGCGTCTGCATCGCAGCATGAAGAATGAGTGGGTCAATGTAGCAGGTGATGCGAGCCGGAGAATGCATTCTCACGGTTACGGGGTCCTGGGCAGTACCTGGCGAGATCCGGTTCCTGTTCGGGAGGGGTAGAGATGACTGAAAAGCCTGGAGAGAAGGGTTTCACATTTGATTCATACAGAAGCTTGGGGGAGACAAGAGACCGCATTCGGAAGCTGCACGATGTGGTGCTGGAGCTGGAGAAGGTGGAAGAAGAGCAACAGGTGTATGACCTGGCCATAGAGGCGGCCGAAAACATACTCGCGCTGACGCTGTCAGCTATCGATGTTCTGCAAGATGGCGTGTTGGTGTCGCGAGCTGATTCGTCCGGAGTACCGGAAGACGGTACGACATCGGCCCCGCCGAGTGAAGGGATTGCAGGCCTTACCTATCGCACGAAACAAACTTTTATCATCGACGATATTCAGGTACACGAAGAAGCCGCCCCGGTGTTGCCGGATTATCACGCTATGGTCAGCGTGCCCATGGGGGATATCGGTGTATTTCAGTGCGTGTCCCGGCAGGTGGGAGCCTTCATCGAGGAAGATGCCGAGATGCTGGAGATACTTGCGGCGCATGCTGCAGCTGCGGTGCGCCGTATCCGCGCGCAGAACCGACTGGAGGAGAAGCGCCGGGAGGCCGAGCAACTGGCTTTTCGCTACGAGGTCATACTCGAGGGTGCCCAGGATGGAATGTTTCTGGCCGAGCCGACGCGCGGGGGGGAGTTCTTGCTGAAGGAGGCCAATTCTCCCTTTGAAAGCATCATTGGTCACTCCCTTGGTGAGCATGCGGAGGTTTCCGTCTCCGATTTGTTTCCTAGCCCACAGCGGGAGAATCTGCAAAGACACCTGCGTGCTTGTGAAAAGAACCAAGAGCCCCATCTGTTTGAAATCAATGTGGCCTGCGAAGGCGAGGATAGATATTTCCTGGTTTATCTTTCACCCATTGTGCAAGACGGGGAGACCGTGCGTCTGGTCGGTTCGGTACGGGAACGTACTGCCGAGAAAGCAGCCCGGGAGGCTCTGCAGGAGAGCGAGGAGAAGTACCGAACCCTTGTGGAAAATGCCAATGACGTCATAGTGATTCTGCAGGATGATAGATGCGTCTACGCTAATACAGCCGTGCAAAGAATGCTGGGGATGCAAAAGGAAGAAGTCATAGGCTCGAGGTGGATGCAGCACATCCATCCCAGCGGGTATCTGAGATCACTCGGCCCGCCTGCCGACGGAAGCGAGTCTGAATTCGACATTTACGAAGCGGAACTACAACACAAGGACGGCAGCAGGGTGCATGTGGAAGTAAATGCCAATATGATAACGTACCAGGGGGACCCTGCCGAGCTGGTAATTATCCGGGACATAACCCAGAGAAGAAGGGCGGAGCGGCAGCTGCACTATCTCAGCTTCCACGACCAGCTGACCGGCGTGTACAATCGGGCCTACTTTGAAGAGCAGGTCAGTCACCTGGATGCGGCGCGACAGCGACCTCTGTCCATTGTCATGGCCGACATCAACGGCCTGAAGCTTGTCAACGATGCCTTCGGTCATCAGGAGGGAGATCGCTTCCTGCAGAAAGTGGCTCTGACGTTGAGAGAAGGTTGCCGGCGGGAGGATGTTGTGGCACGAATCGGAGGCGATGAGTTTGCCATACTGCTTCCCCGTACTTCGCTCGGGGAGGCGGAGGAGATAGCGGGCCGGCTACGCGAGTGCTGCAGGCAGAGTGATCATAAGCATTTTACTATCTCTTTGTCGATCGGAGTCGCCACAAAGTACGAAGAAGAAGAGGATATCTGGAGCTTATTCAGTGAAGCAGAGGAGCAGATGTACCGGGACAAGATACTGCAACAGGACAGCGTGAGACACTCAATCATACACTCGCTGACCAACGTCCTGGAAGAAAAATCGTTGGAGACGCGGATGCACATCAACCGGTTGCAATGGACAAGCACTGCTCTGGGAGAGGAATTGGGATTGGGCGACGACGATCTGAACAACCTGGACCTGCTCGCGCAGATGCACGATATCGGAAAGGTGGCCATATCTGACGAGATTCTTCTCAAACCGGGATATCTGACCGGTGAGGAGCGAGAACAGATCGAGCGGCACCCCGAGATAGGCTACCGCATAGCGCGCAGCATCCCGGAATTTGCGTCCGTAGCCGAGGCCATTCTGTATCACCACGAGTGGTATAATGGTGAGGGGTATCCTCTGGGATTAAAAGCGGGCGAGATACCGCTTCTGGCGAGGATTTTGGCGGTCGTCGATGCCTACGATGCCATGACGCACGATCGTCCTTACCGTGAAGCGCTGGGCAGGGAAACAGCCCTTGCGGAAATACAGACTTGCGCGGGTACGCAATTCGATCCGGAGATTGCGGAGGCCTTCGTACGGATGATAACAACCAGGAAGATCTGCGCGGAGTGAGGCCTCTGTGCAGGCGACCGACCTGACTGTACTCTGCGCAGGGGCCACTACGTTTGCAGGTTTTCCCATTCTTTTCCCGTCAGCGGTTCGACTTTTGTGAGGATATTCCCGGGAACCCCTGATCACGCTGGGGAAACCCCCCGAAGAAAGACGCCCCCTTGGTTGCGCTCTTCACGGGGTACCAAACAGGAATTTACGGTTTGCCCCTGACGGCCTGCGCTGTACAATTGCTGTGTCGGCGCAGGTGTGACGAAGTTTTTGGTGCAAAGAAAATGCTTGGGGGGTTGCCCCCTTGCGTCATTGTCGCCCGGAGTCTGGTGCGATTGCTGTCTGGCGCAAAACGCCAGCGGAAAATGGAAGTGGGGAGTCTTTATGCAGACACGCATAACCGATACCGTACGTGGCTGGATGCAGCTTGCAGGCGATGCGGACCCCCTGCGCATTCATCGCTCGCTCTTAGTCGTCGGTGCGGTTGCCTATCTGGTATTCGGCATTGTCTACCAGACCGCCGACGGCACGCCGGATCCCCTGTTCATGACGGAACGAGTGGCGACCGCCGTCTTTTGTGCGCTGCTGTTGGTCCTGTCATACATAAATCATTCCGTCAAGAAAAATCTTCCCAACTATCTTTTTGCGTTGATTTTTCTCGCCACTGTCCGCACCCTGCACGCCGCACACCTGCACCAGTTCCGCCTGGATGTGGCCATGAGCATTGTGGTCATCGTGATGATGACCAATCTCATTTTCGAGCCTGGGCCCGTGGTGCTCACCTTCAACATCGTGATTGTTGTGGTGGTCGCAATTTCTGCGGCTCTGGCACCGCACTCCCTCCTCAACCGCTGGGCCTATCTCCTTTCTCTCACCTTCGTGGCCGCCGCCTCCTACTACATTGCCCGGACCAGGTACAGCATAGCCCGGGACCTCGCCGTGAGCCAGAAGGAGTACCGGCGATTGTTCACCCATATGACCGCGGGATTTGCCCACTGCAGGCCGCTTTTTTCCGAAGAATCCGGGAGGGTAATCGACTACAAGATACGGGAGTGCAACACTGCATTCGGCGCCCTGTTCGATCTTTGTCCGGAGGAAGTCTCCGGTCACAGCTGGTCGGAACTATTCCCCGAGTCGGAAGAGGTCGAGTCCCGCATGCGACGCGCTCTCATCGAGGGGCATGCGGATCGCTTCGACTGGTACCTGGATCCCCGGGGGAAGTGGCTCGTCTTCTCCGCCTACCGCCCCCAGAAGGGGCGCGTGGCCGTGGTGCTCACCGATGTCACCGAAGTCCGCAGGAGGGAGGAGGCCGCGGTTCATCTCAGCCTGCACGATCCCGTCACCAACCTCTACAATCGCCGCTTCTTCGATGCGGAGCTCTCGCGCCTCGATACGCCGCGGCAGCTTCCCGTCAGTATTATCGTGGTCGATATCAACAGCCTCAAGTCCATAAACGATGTGTATGGTCACCGCCAGGGAGACGAGGTCATCCGCTCTGTCGGCCAGATACTCGATTCGGTGACGCGGAGCGAGGACATCGTGGCCCGGGTGGGCGGGGACGAATTTGCTGCCCTGCTTCCTGACACCGATGCCGGGGAGGCGGCTGCGATTGTGGGCCGGATCCGCGCGGCAGTCGAGTCGCTCGATCAGACCGGGTCGCTTCCCTTTTTCCTGGGAGTCGCCGTTGGTTGTGCGACCAAGTGCCGCGCGGAGGAGGATCTCACCCACCTTTTCGATGAGGCCGATGCGCGGATGTACAGGGATAAGTGAGTCTGCGAACCCCTAGGTGGGCAGCTCCCTGGCTTGCAAGTTCGCACCGCGTGGCCGGATGACTACCTGCATAGGTGCATTTAACTTCTCTCGGGACGTGGGCAAGGCCCTCTTTCCCAAAGGCGCGGGTGTTCTGGTTGCGTCGTCCGGCTGGCGAGTAGCCCTGTTGGTCCTCGCCACAGGCGGCGCCATCCTTGTTTTGAGTCTCAGCCGCTTGCACCCGGTCACCGGAGACAACGACGAGGCTGAGCAGGTGGATCCGCCTGCCCTGCTGCACAAAAAGCTGATCCTGCAGAGGATACGGAGAGCAACTCCGCCTGGGTCGTGACGAACTGGCTGCAGTTCGGGGTTCTCATCGGAATCGGGATTCTGGACTCGCTGTCGCGCTCGGGCGTGATAGCCTTGCCTTCTTCCCTTCGTCCTGGTGGTTGCGGCCTTGCTCCTGACGGTGGCCCTGAGCCTCTTCCTGCGCTCCCGGTTATGGCATGGGCGTTCACGGTCTTGGCCCAGTCTGCATTGCCGGAGTATCCGGTGAGGTCAAAAAAGTTCGGCTGCTGGGAAGATCACGGATAGCCTTGCACCGGGGTGAAATGCCCCGCATCCTGTTGGCTGTCGTTCTCACGTCCGCCTTGTGGATGCTCTGGTCTGAAAACCCCGATCACATAGGTACCTCTTCCGTTTTTGGTGGTCTTCTTCACAGTACGGCTCAACCTCCCGGATCTCCCCCCCGGATGGATTCGCTCCCGCATTTCCGCTATTTTGCTTGCTACTTCACCATGTCCTCCGTCTCTGGCGGCACCCAGTGGAGATCTCTGCCGTCCCACTTCACGTTGCAGCCCAGCGGGTTGGCCAGGGACTTGCTTCCGGGTTCTTCGTTGATAGACTTCTCCAGTGCTACTTCGAGGTCACGGCAGGTGCTCTTCTCCGGTTCACCGGGGTTATTCAGGGCTCGACCAGTGTATACCAGCCTGCGGTCCCCGTCGAACAGATAGAAGTGGGGGGTACGGAGCGCCCCGTACGGGCCACGCCCTGGCTCTCGTCGTGCAGGTAGGTAAACAATATCACCAGCTCCCTCTCATCGGAGAAATCATCCAGCGAATAGGTCTCACCGTCGGTGGCCGGCGGAAAAATTTGGCGCCTTTTCGCCGATAGACAACGTGAATGCCATATGTGATCTCCTTCTCACGGGTGTATTGCTCTTATTTTCGGGGAGTGAGGTGCGATCTTTCGGGGTAATGCAGCCGGATAGGCCTCAGGTGTAGTGCTAGATGCGCTGCTCATCTACCCCCTCCTTTTCTCCTGTGGCGCGGCAACCGTTCCTGCCTTGCTGCCGCCCCTTTTGCCCGCCAGAAGCCCTCTCGCAGGGATTCGATTCCGGATTATCGAATCAGTAGGCATTGAGACACATCGGGGCATTGCCAATTTCGCGATTGTCTGATATACGATCCGTTACCCGAAAAACGGAGTACATGTGAGGAGGTCGATTTATGAGTTTTTCCTTGTTTGATGTTGTGATCTTTCTGATCTTCATTGTGGCCCTTCTACCGATCTACCGCCGGGGAAAGCTGGAGGGACAGCGTCTTCGCCTGATGCGCAGGATACAGCAGAGGGAGGATGGTAGACGCCTGATCGTCATGATTCACCGGCAGGAAACTCTGAGCATCTTCGGCATCCCCCTGCAGCGTCACATTGACATCGAGGACTCCGAGCAGGTACTGCGAGCGATACGCATGACGCCGGATGACGTGCCGATCGACATACTGCTGCACACCCCCGGCGGGCTGGTGCTGGCGGCGGAGCAGATTGCGCTGGCCCTTTCTGCGCACCCGGCCCGGGTTCGCGTGATGGTACCGCACTACGCCATGTCCGGCGGCACGCTGCTGGCGCTGGCAGCGGATGAGATTCTACTGGATCCCAATGCCGTACTGGGCCCCATTGACCCCCAGCTGGGGGGGTACCCCGCCGCCTCCATCCTGGAGGTGGTGCGCAAGAAGGAGGTGGCGCAGATCGATGACAGCACGCTGATCTGCGCCGACATTGCGCGCAAGGCCATGATCCAGGTCCGGCACAACGTGGAAAAACTCCTGCGGAGGAGGTACGGGAAGGACGAGGCCATCGAAATCGCGCGAGCACTGACCTCGGGCCAATGGACACACGACTACCCACTGCACGTGGACGAGCTGCAGGCGCTGGGGATCGCCCTCGAGGTG
>Ga0207421_10004140_pt1 | contig 16914 bp, 14 predicted proteins | sample SodLakKL_010_SED_4_FD_187542 | JGI IMG/M metagenome (GOLD analysis project Ga0207421, IMG submission 187542) | Alkaline sediment microbial communities from Lake Tanatar, Kulunda Steppe, Russia - 8KL_010_SED (SPAdes) (version 2) | ecosystem: Environmental > Aquatic > Non-marine Saline and... | reverse complement strand
GTTCCGGAAATCGTAAAGGTGCCGGTACCGAAGCCGTCTATCTGCAGGGAATCAAAGGCGTGCGCAATATTCACACCGTGTTCGTCGAGCGTGCGAAACTCGAACTCGTACTCCTCCGGGGTCCAGCGACCGAGCAGCAGCCGACCATCGGCCTCGACCTCACCTCGGCCGGCTCTCGCGCGAAACGGATTGATCACCAGAGCCTTCTCCTGAAGCACCACATAAAACCGCTCGGCGGTGATCTCGTCGGCGACGTACTCCACCCAGACGCGCGCGTCTTCGGCGGTCAAGGTTCCGAAGAAATCGGGATCGTTGATGGGACCCACCACGCGTATGCTGCCGCTGACGCGTCCGCCGTGAATCGCGAACCGTCGGAAACTCAGGAGATCGCTCATGCGATCGGCGTGCACGCTTACCCGCGTTAGGTCGGCCTCAACCTCGCCGTCTTCGTATACCCCGCTTGCGGTCAACATCACCGGCAGAGGAGCGCTTAGTCGCAACTGAAACGCTCCGTCGGCGTCCAGGTAGGCGTTCACCGAGTTCTCGGGCGCTCCTTGCAGCACCGTTCGCCCTTCGCTTCGTGAGACTCGAAAATCCCAGCGCCCGTCGTCCTCGGCGAGAACGTCGGAGAACACCGTGATCTCGGCCGAGGCGTCGCGTTCGGCGAGCTCGCCGAGCCTCAGCGGTTCGTCCTCGTGCGGTTCAAACCCGGCGCGCACCCGCACCGAAACCTCGAGCGCATCGGGACGCCCAAACTGTTCAAAGCGGCTGTCCAACGCGAGCCGGCCGGTCTCGAGATTCATACTGCCTTCAACATCGGTGAGCTCGTTCGAGAGATACTGCAGATTGATCTCGCGCACCCCGACCATCGCCTCGCGGTACTCAAACACGCCGCGCGTCTGAAACGGGTCGTTGTTGAACCGCGCCTCCACCGACTCGAAGCGCCCGGTGATTTGCGGCGAAGCCGGTGAGCCCGAGACAATGAGCTCGGCGTTCACTCCCCCGCGCACAGGCTGCACGCCAAGACGCCGAAGCGACGCGTTCTCCACCATTGCGCGACCCGAGATCTCGCCGTCGAGATACTCCAAGCTCGCTTCGTAACGCTCTTCACCGGTGTCGCTGGTAAGCGAGAACGCCGCGTCGGCCGTAAACGGCGAGGCAAAACCATACTCGAGATCTCCGCTGCCCGATAGACGAGAGAAACGATCTTCGTACACGATTTGCTGCAGCCGGCCACCGGATGGATTGAAGCGCCCGCCGAACTCTATCGCAACCTCGTGACCCTGTAGAAACGGCATCTCGGTAAGCCGAGCGCGATTGACGAGAAGCTCCCAATCGTCTCGCGCAGCGAACGCGCCGTTGAGATCGAGGCTCGCAGCGAGCTCGTGCGCGCCGATCGGAACCGGCAGCTCATCAGCGCGTAGCGCGAACACAAAGTTACGCCCTTCACCGAACGAGGCGTTGAAGTCAAGACCGTAAGAGCCGCTTGCCACCACTCTGCCGGCGGGATCCACCAGACCGGCGAGCTCGTACGCCACCCCGCCGAACAGCAGATCGCTCTCAAACCGCACGCGGTCACGATCGTCGAGCCGAGCCGTAACCGTCCCGCTTCCTTGCTGATCGGCGAACCCCACCATGATGTTCTCAAGGTGGTACTCGAGCCCGTCGCTTCTGACGCTGAAGGTCGCGAAGTTATCGCGGTCCTCTCGATCGTACAGCGATACAAACGGCGCCGCCACCTGCAGCCCGGTATCGTTGAACTCGAGTGAGACACGCGAGTCCAGTATGTAGCGACCGAGCGCCTGTGGTGCATCTCGTGCCTCATCGGCGCCGCTGAACGCCTGCCACGCGGCGTAGGGCCGCTCGAGGGGGACGTTTTGCAGATCGGCGTACACCGTGCCCAGCGGCCCGTCGGTGCCGAGCGCCAGCGTACCCTCGGCCGAGACCGCGCTGTCGCCGAAGAACTCGAGATCGCTCGAGACCGAGTACGCCAATCGACCGTTCTCGAGCCCCAGTCCGGCGTCTAAGTTGTAGAACTCAAACCCTCCGTACGCGAGATACCGCGAACTCAAATGATACCGGCCGTCGGCCCCCGACAGATCGAGCGCGCCGTTCACTCGCCGCGAATCGCCGTAGCTGAACTCGTTGAGGACCAGGCGACCGTTCGGCGCGTTGTCCGCAAGCGTTACGTAGCCCTCGAAGCTCGCCGAACCGGTCTCTGAAACCGCAATTACGCGGTCAAAATCAACTCGCTCGCGATCGCCTCGCATAACCGCCGAGAGCCGCAGGTGATCGCCTTCCGCCGGAAGGTCTGCCTGCATCGCGACGCGATAATCCAGCTCACCGTCGAGACGCCAGTTAAGATGCCCCTCGCCCGAGACCACGGTCTGCATCCAAGCGTCGAACTCACTCACGGCTCCGCGCAATCGCACCGACTCGGCCGGGCGGTACTGTTCGGCCAAGAAACTGCCGGCAAGCTCGCGTGTTTCGAGATCGTAGCTCACGGTGAGATCAACCGGTTCGCGGTCTTGCAGTTTTCGCGCTACCACGCTTTGATCGCCCAAGCTAACCGCGAAGGCCTGATCCCGTAAAACGAAGTGATCGGTACCGAGGTACGGAAGTTGTAGCGTTACATCCGCCAGGCTGAACTCGTCGTCGAACCGGCCTTCCACCGCGAACTCGGCTTCCGCCGCGCCGAGACCCGACAGCCCGAACGGCCCACCGAGCTCCTGCAGAGTGAACCGTGCGCCGGCGCGGAACCGCGAGCTACCGGCAAGGTCGGCGTCGAAGAACAGGTCCTCGAGCCGATACTCGTGCCCTTCGTGCACCAACTCCAGCGAGAGGTTGCGCCCCGATAACGTGAACGCCAACTCGCGCTCCGATTGCGGCGTGCGCGAATCCGCCAACTCGCGGACAAACTCATAAAGCTCACGGTCGGCGTCCGAGTCGTAGCGAACGCGAGTGTTTTCTATGCTGATTCTTCTGAGTGGATTCCGCGAGCCGCCGCTTATCAGATCGGCGAGACTGTAGTACACTCTCACGCGCGAGACCGACAGCAACACCTCGCTCTCGTCCTCGCTACCGTGAACCGTAAGGCCGCGGATATCGAAGCGGCGGAAGATCGAGGGCGAGATGCGGTCGTAGCTCACCCGTCTGCCGAGCTCGGCCTCGATTTGATCGAGCGCGTCGGCCTTTAGTTCGGTAAGTCGAGTGCTGATAAAGGAATGAACCGGGCTCACGATCGCGGTAACCGCGATAAGCAGCACTATGAGGGCGATAATGTTTGGCCGAACTCGAACGGTTCTCATGAGCCGAGTACAAACTCCTATACTACTATATGGTAGCACGTTATGACATCGAATAAAAGCGCGCCCGGAACCGAGCCCCAGACCCGGTCGGTATTACCAGGGTTCATTGTGTTCGAAGGGCTCGACGGCGCCGGGACTACTACGCAGGCGCGCCTATTCGTCGAGCGCCTGCGCGCCGGCGGCGCTGCGGTGGTGGCTACCGCCGAGCCCACCGATGGGCCGATCGGCCGCCGGATCAGGGCGGTGTTATCGGGCGCCGAACAAGCCTCCGATCGAACCATGGCGTACCTCTTTGCCGCCGACCGCAGCGAGCACCTCGACGATCCTAATCACGGCGTCCTCGCCGAGTTGCACCGCGGGCGCTACGTGGTCTGCGATCGCTACCTCTTCTCCTCCCTCGCCTATCAAGGAAGCTTGTGCGGGTTTGAGTTCGTCCGGATGCTCAACGCTCCATTCTCGCTACCGGAGCATCTGGTGTTTTTGGATTTACAGAGCAAAGCAGGACTCGAGCGCATCAAGGCGCGCGGCCGGAGCGAGATTTATGAAACCCCGCATATTCAAGATACCGTCTACCACGGTTATCGGCAAGCGCTCGAGCAGTTTCGAGACTCCACCATGCAGATACACCACATCGACGGCAGCGCCGCCCCGGAAGCTATTGCCGAAGAGGTCTGGAGCCGCATAGCAATCGCGCCGATACACTAGAATGTGAAACGTCTCGTGTTGCTTATACCGGCATTATTGCTCCTTGCCGGGCCGCTTTTCGGCTACCGCTTACTCTATCGAGAACAACTCTATCGCCTCTATCGACAACATCTCCATCAGAGCCCCAATCTGATAAAAGAAAACATCTACTGGCTCGAGCAAGCCCTGCGCGCCGATTTCGCAAATCCGTTATACGCGCTCGCGGTGATCGAGGACGAACGCGATTGGGAACGCTACCGCTACCTGTTCACGATGCACCTCAACCTCACGCTCGTAGAGTTGTATCTGCAGTGGGGCAACCAGTACAACAAGCAGGTGGCGTACTTCTACAACTACCCCTGGCGAGATCAGAACATCGAGAGCCTCGATCGCGCCGAGGAACTCTTTGAGTTCGCGTTGGTGTACTGGGAGATTACGCTCCAATGGTCCGACCTCGCCTGGGAGTTCCGTGATATCCACCTGCCGGCGGTCCAGCACTGGGCCGACCAAAACCACCGCATCGAAACCGGCGACCTCGATTATGAGTTCATCATAAATCGCCACCTTACCCGCCTTCGCGAAGTACGCAGCCGCTTCGAAGCGATGGACGAAAGCACCTACTGAGACGCTCCGGTCGGAGCGGGCCCGCCGGCCGTCGGCGAGCACGCGGTTGGCCGGGCGTCGGGTGCCGGCAGCGCAGCGCGGTCGGCCGGGCGTCGGCGAGCACGCGGTTGGCCGGGCGTCGGGTGCCGTATCTCGGGTGTTCACCGGATCAGCATCGCGTCGCCGTACGAAAAAAAGCGGTACTCTTGCTCAACCGCGTGACGGTAGGCGCGCATAACCTGCCGGTAACCGCCGAACGCCGCGACGAGCATCAAGAGGCTCGACTCGGGCGTGTGAAAGTTTGTGAAGATCGCATCGACGACGCGGAACTGAAATCCCGGGTAGATGAACAGTTCGGTCTCACCGGAGCCCGCGAGCGCAGCCCAGTCGCGCTTGTGGGGCGGCGCCTGAGCATCGAGCGCGGCGGCCTCAAGCGCGGCGGCCTCAAGCGTGCGCACCGAGGTGGTGCCGACCGCAACCACCGGCCGCTCCGCGGCGCGCGCGGCGGCAAGCGCGGCGGCGGTCTCGGGCGGTATCGAGTAGCGCTCGCGGTGCATGCTGTGATCCTGTACGCGCTCGCTGCGAACCGGGAGAAACGTCCCTGGGCCGACATGCAGCGTAACGAACGCGGTTTCGTGCCCGGACTCGCTCAGGCGCGTCAGGAGCTCCTGCGTGAAATGCAGCCCCGCGGTCGGCGCCGCGACAGAGCCCGAGACCTCGGCGTACACGGTTTGATAGCGCTCGCGGTCGGCGCGCGCGGCGGCGCGGCGGATATACGGCGGCAGCGGCACCGACCCGTGACGGCGCAGATACGCGACCGTGAGCGCCGGAGCAAACGCCAGCTCCACGAACGGAGGCTCCTTGGCCGCGACGGTGGCAACCACGCCGTCGGGTAGCTCGAGTTCGGTGCCCGGCTGTAGGCGTCGCGCACGCTGCACCATCGCCCGACAGCGGCTACCGGTAAACGGCTCGATCACCAGGAGCTCTACCGCGCCGCCCGCGGGCCGTTTACGCGCCTCCAGGCGTACCGGCTCCACGCGGCTGTTGTTGAACACCAACAGAGAGCGCTCCGGCAGCAGCTGCGGCAGATCGCGCACCGAGCAGTCCTCGAGCGTGTCGTCGGCGCGCGATACCGCGAGCAAGCGCGCCTCCTCGCGTTGTGCGGCCGGGTGCTGCGCGATCAACCGCTCCGGCAGCTCAAAAGAGAAATCGCTGGTCTTCATCGCGTTGTGTTCTCTGCAACCGGCCGTCGACCCCGGCTTCACCCTCGGCGGCCGAGCGCGGCGGGGGCAGACCAAGGTGGGTATAGGCGAGCGGGGTACAGACACGCCCGCGCGGCGTGCGCTGCAAGAAACCGCTTTGTATGAGAAACGGTTCGTAGAAATCTTCGAGGGTGTCTATCGCCTCTCCGATCGAAATAGCGAGCGTCTCGGCGCCGACCGGCCCGCCGCCGTAATGCGCGATAATGATCTCGAGAATGCGACGATCGTGGCGCTCGAGGCCGTACCCGTCGATTTGAAGCCGTTTGAGGCTATCCGCCACGATCTCGGCGGTGATGGTGCCGTCCCCGAGCACCTGCGCGAAGTCACGGACTCTTCGAAGCAGGCGGTTCGCGACCCTCGGCGTACCGCGAGCGCTTTGCGCGAGCAGGCGAAGCGCCTCGGGCTGCACCGAAACCTCGAGAATCTCGGCGGAGCGATGCAACACCTGCTGCAGCTCATCGACGCTGTAAAACTCGAGGCGAATCGTGATACCAAACCGGCTGTACAACGGCCCCGAGATCAGCCCGGCTTTAGTTGTGGCGCCGACAAGCGTAAACGGCGCGATCGGAATGCGAATTGTGCGCGCGGAAGGTCCTTGGCCAATCACCCAATCGATCTCGAAGTCCTCCATTGCGATGTACAGCATCTCCTCGATCGCGGGACGGAGGCGATGGATCTCATCGATGAAGAACACCGTATTTCGCGACACCGTCGTGAGGATGCCGGCGAGATCTTTGGGCTTCTCGAGCGCCGGTGCAGCGGTAACCTTGAACTCGGCGTTGAGCTCGTGTGCCATGATACCGGCGAGCGTCGTCTTCCCGAGACCCGGCGGGCCGTTGAAAAATACGTGGTCGAGGCTATCACCGCGGTCGCGCGCGGCTTGAATGAACACCTCGAGATTACGCTTGATCTCGGACTGCCCCTGGAACTCGCGGAGCCGCGACGGGCGAAGACGCGTCTCGTGCAGATCCTCGGCGCCGGCCTCGCTGCGGAGAACTCCGTCGTCATCGTTGAACCCGGGGCTGTGCTCGCCCGGCGAGTCGGCCGGTTGCGAGTCTTTATCGGAATAATCGCCTACTGAATGATCGCTCATGGTGTACTCAGTTTAGCGCGCCGCTCAACTCAGCGCGACAATCGCCCGCCGAAACGCTTCTTGCTCGCGCGTGGAATCGTCGAGCCCCTGCTGCTCGAGTTCACCCATCGCGCGCTCGATCGCCTCGCGAGCCGCCTTGCGATCGAAGCCCATTTCGTACAACGCAGCGACAAGCTCGGCGTTGGCGCCGCCGCCGTCCTCCGACCCTGCCGCTCGTTCGCCGGCGCCGGCGCCGGCGCTCACCAGTTTTCCTTGCAGCGCCAGCACAATCTTCTGCGCGGTCTTCTTGCCGAGCCCCGGTATGGTGGAAAGCCCGTCGAGATTGCCCGACTCCAGCATCGAGACGAAGCTGTCGAGGCTGGTGCCTGAGAGAATGCGAATCGCCTGTTTGGGGCCGATCCCGGAGATCTTGATCAGCTCGAGAAACACCGCCCGCTCGGCTTCGGTGGCAAAGCCGTACAGCGTCATAGCGTCCTCGCGGTGGTGGAGATACACAAACACACGTACGCGCTCGCGCCCGGCTCGCGCCATCTCGGCCACCGTCCCGCCGGAGGCCTCGAGCTGCCACTCAACGCCGCCGGTGTACAGCCTGAGCGTGGTGCCGATCGCGTGCGAGACCTCGCCGGTCAAGCTGTTAAACACTCACTCCTCCCATCGCGCTGCCGTTCCATCGCGCTGCCGTTCACGAAGAGCCCGCCAAACCGGCTTGAATGCGCCGAAGCCCCGCCGAGCTTTGCAGATGACAGATCGCGACTGCGAGCGCGTCGGCGGCGTGATCCGAGCTCGGCATCTGCTCGAGACCCAGCAGCACACGGACGAGCTCCTGCACCTGTTCTTTCTCGGCCCTGCCGCGGCCTACAATCGCGAGCTTAATCGCCTGCGGGGAGTACTCATGCGCCTGCACACCGGCTTGCTCGAGCGCGAGCAGCATTACGCCGCGCGCCTGCGCCACCGGCAACGCGCTCGAGACGTTTCGCGCAAAGTACAGCGTCTCTACCGCAGCTTCGGACGGGCGATAGCGCTCCACCACCCGCGTAAGACCGCGGTGAATAGCGTGCAGGCGTTCTCCGGTGGAGTCCGAGCTCGAGCTTCGAAACACTTCGTGGCCCAGGTGCCGGAATCGACCGCCCTGCTCGCCCACAACGCCGAACCCCGTTGAGGCAAGGCCCGGGTCGATCCCTACAACAACTCTCATCGCAGCACCATACCCGCGACGCCGACGATGCTCCGCGCGCCGCGCCGCTCTTGCGGAAATCCGTCGAGCAACACGCTCCGGGTTCCGCCGTCAACCGCCGTCACTCGTCGAGCTCGTAGTCCTCGGGGATCTCGATATTACTGGAAACCGTCTGGACGTCGTCGTGATCGTCGAGCGTCTCGATGAGCTTCAAGGCCTTGGCGGTCTTCTCGTGGTCTAACTCCACGGTTGCGTCGGGCACGTTCGAAATCTCGGCGTAACGGTGCGTAAAGCCTTCGTTCTGCATGAACTCGAGCACTTGATTGAACTGCTCGGGCGCGCAACTGACCTCGATTGAGTCACCGCTGGTCTCTACGTCGTCGGCTCCGGCCTCGAGCGCTTTCTCGAGCACCTCGTCCTCGCTGTAGCTCTCGGCGTCGTAGGCGATAATACCTTTGCGCTGAAACAGATACGAAACGCAGCCGTTCTCGCCGAGATTGCCGCCGCCCTTCGAGAAGATGCTGCGTACATCGGCGGCGGTGCGGTTACGGTTATCGGTCAGCGCCTCTACCATGATCGCGACCCCGCCGGGACCGTAGCCCTCATACACGATCTCGGTGTAGTCTACCCCTTCGAGCTCGCCGGTGCCTTTCTTGATTGCGCGGTCGATGTTCTCTTTCGGCATGTTATTGGTTCGCGCCTTTGAGACCGCGGTGCGCAGGCGCGGATTCGCTTCGATCTCGCCGCCGCCGAGACGAGCCGAAACCGTGATCTCTTTGATCAACTTTGTAAACAGTTTGCCGCGCTTGGCATCCATTGCGCCTTTCTTGTGGCGTATAGTTGCCCATTTACTATGGCCTGACATGTTATCTCCCGTTGTACGCTAAATGCTAAGTCTATAGATGAAAGCCGGTTACGATGAAGACCAACGATAAGCTCTGCAAAACGCTACCATGCAGAATCTTACGCTGTCAATAAAGCGCTCTCGGAGCTCCGTGGGCTCCGAGGCTCCGGCGCTCTCACAGAACACCAAAGCGGCCGAACGGGAAGTAGCGCAGCGTAATGCGCGCCCGCAGCCGCCGAAACGACACAACACCCCAGTGACGCGAGTCGAGCGAGCGCGCGCGGTTATCGCCGGCAACGAAGTACTCATCGGGCCCAAGCTCATACTCCGCGCCGGCTCCACCGAACGGAAGCATCGGGTCGGGCAACTCAGGAGTACCGTCGAGCAATAGCTCGTACGGTCGAGCCGCAAGCTCAAACTCGGACCGGGGCGCCCCCGCGTCCGGCGCCTGCTCCTCCGGCGCCCCCGCGTCCGGAATCACCTGTGCCCGATAGTCTTCAAAGCGTATACGATCGCCGGGCAGCGCCAGAACGCGCTTCACCACTACCGGTGAGCGCCAGATCTCGTCGCCGCGGTGCAGCGACAGCCGCTGCGCAGAAAAAAAACGCACAACCGGGTCGACGAGCCGCACCGCAAGCGAAGGCCGCTCGTAATACGGAGGCTCAACGAGGACGAGCTCGCCGCGTTGAGGCCCGCTAACTCCCGGCAGGCGACGCCCGGTCAACGGCACCGTCGGTCCGTACAGCAACGGCACCGACAGCACTCGGTCGCCGCTCTCGAGCGTCGGAAGCATCGCCTCGGAGCGCACCGCGTATGACTGGACAAAGAACGCCGACAGCACCTGAACCGTCAGGAACAGGAGAACGACAACTCGCAGCGCCCGCCGAAGCAACGAGGGCGGTCGCTGTCCACGGTGGTACAGGCTAAACTGCCGACGGGAAGACGGCGCCTGAGCAGAACGTGCGGTGCGACCAAGACCGAAGCGGCGCGAGCGCGAAGAACCTTTGCGCATATCGCTTACCCGACGAAACTACTCAATAGGACCGAACCTATTGAGCGGCCAGTACTTGATCATGCCGCGACCCAGTACGCGGCCTGCGTCCACCGGACCGAAGTTGCGCCCATCAAGCGAGTTGTCGCGGTTATCACCGAGCATCAACATCCCGTTCTCGGGAATATACCATCCGTTTTCGTGCCGCAATGCCGCGTGTCGTGTGCTGCGATCGTGCGGCTGCGCCATCAACTGCGTGCGTTCGCGCCATTTGTTGAAGTAGATCGCGTCGGGGTAGCCGACGGTGCGTAACTCGCTCATCGCCTCGCGCGCGAAGCTCGGTGGACCGATTCCCAAGTCGCGGTACGCCGAAACTACCGCACCGCCACGAATCGCGGGGTAATCCTCGGGGTCGAGCATTCGGTTCACCGGATAGCTGATCTCGGCTTTGTCCTGAAACGCTGCCTCACTCATCCAGCCGTCTTCGCCCTGTGGCAGTATCTGAAGCTCTCCGTCGCGCAAGCGAAAGCGGTCATGTCCCACTCCGACCGCGCGTTTGATCAAAAACTGAGCACGCGGCATGCCGTGCTCATCGCGATCGATATCAACCATCGATAGAGTCAGCATATAAATGACCCGCTGCAGCACCTCGAACGCCGGTCCACGGCTGACGTACGCGGGGTTCTCGAAGATCACGACCTCGTTGCGCTGCGGCTCGCGAAACCCGGGCAACTTTGCCATGCCCGGTATCAGCTCGGGGCCGAATACAAGCTTATCGACGAACACGCGGTCCTGCACGAGCAGCGTGTCCTTCATTGAGCCGGTGGGGATTTGGTATGCCTGCAGGAGATACTGATTGATAAGCAACACTACCAGCGCCGCCCAGAGAAACGCCTCCACCCAGTCCAGGATGACGCTCTTCTGTTTGAGACGCTCGAGCTTGCGGTGCTTGCGTACGCGCCGCCATGTCAGAAAGCGTTCGGTCTCGCTCACAAGGCGCTGCGAAAACGCGCGATAGCGCTCGTTCATAGCCATCGGACGCTACCACACCCCGCTCGAATTGACAAGCGCAACAGCTTGTCAATATACTTGGTCGAACTATGAAACAGAAACCGGCCGAACGCAAGCAACCGGCCGAGGCCTCCTCGTCCGGCCCCGAGGAGTTAACGCCCCCGCCGGTTAAGTTGCGGCCGGTCTTCGGCGTTGCCCCCGAGCATTATCTACCGGCCCTCTTTGTTACGATAATCGCGCTGGTTTTTGCAGCGATATTTATGGTGCCCGCTCTGCGCAACCCCGGAGTCAACGTGCGAGTTCACAGCACGCCGGCCGGGAGCGCCGTGTATATCGACGGACGCCGCGTCGGCTCTACCCCAACCACGGTGTTTCTCGACCGTGGTGCGCGCGAGGTGCGGCTCACGCATCCGTGGTTTGCCGACGAGAGTTTCACCTACGAGGCCGGCAACCAAGTCTTTCGCGTTCCGTTTCGACCCCGCACGCGTCCGCTCTCGCGGAGGCTCGAGTTGCGCGACCCCCACGGGCTGCTCACTGCCGCAGCATCCGAGTTCGCGCACTGGGCGCTCGGCGAGCCGCCGACCGTCCGTCGCCCTCGCCCAGCCGTTCTCACCGACGCGGTCCGCGCTTGGTACGCCGAGCCCGAGCATAAGCCGCTCGAGCGCGACACGCTGCTCCCGCGCATCGGTCCTAACCGCGACGCTCACCCGGCAGATGCCGAAGAGCTAACCGCATCCGATCTTCTGCGCGTCACCGGCGCACTGCTCGAGCACGAGGGCGCGGCGGCCGACTATCTCGGCGCGCTCGCGACCGACCGAGCAGCAGGCGGCGTGGTATCCGGGCCGGCTGTGCTCGAAATTGTGCATAATATTATACATCTTCAGAACAGTTCACACGCATTCTTTGAGCTTCTCGCGGCGGTGACGCCCGCCGACCTCGATGAGCGCGTTGCCGCAAGCGATTGGTACCGGGGTGCTCGCGAGCGCCTCGACACCGCGATCGCCGCCGCATCGCAAGAGGAGGTCCCGATTGAACTCGACACGCCGGGCCTCGAGGAACACGCGGAGGTCGAGTTTGTACGCGTTCCTGCGGTTGAGTCGCTGATCGGGATGCAACGCGATGCCCCCCAACCGCTGGAACGTCTTCGGGCGCCGCACGTTGTGAAGTCCGGGGAGTTTCGCCTGATGCGCGCTCCGGTGAGCAACGCGCTGTTTGAGCGGTTCCTCGCAGACCGGCCGGAATGGGGGCCGGAGCACACCGAGGAACTCCGTGAGCAGGGGCTTGTGACACAAGATCACCTCGCCGAGCACGCTTCCCGGCCCGAGCACGCAACCGGCGGTCAAGACGCCGAAGGCGACGCAACCGCTGAGTTCGACCTCGAAACATGGTTACGACAACCGGTCCGCTACGTGTCGTACCCGGTGGCCGAAGCGTTCGTTTCATGGTTCAACGAGCGACTCGCGGATGAGGGCGGTAACTTCGTCGCGCGGCTCCCCTCCTCCGAGGAGTGGGAACTCGTTGCGCAGCTCGACGGCGCCGATCTTTTCGACCCCGTATTCCGCAACGGTTTCTTGACGGCGCCTGCGGGAGTGACGGACGCCACCGCCGGCAATCTAGGGTTTTATCATCTTATGGGAAACACGTGGGAGTGGACCGCTTCCGCCTTTCTCCCGGCAGACTACGCGCTTCGGCCGTTTCATAACCAAACGAGCGATCTCGCGAGCACGCGCGAGCCGTTGCAGGACGCGATCCCGTTTCGAGCGGTACGCGGAGGCTCCTGGGCCAATCGCCCCGACGATGTCTCGCTTGCGGCAGTTGGCGCGCAGCCGAAGTACTGGAGCAGCCCGTTTCTAAGCTTTAGGGTGGCGCTCGTTGCCGCCGAGGAGTGATCCGCGCACTCAGAGTCGTGACTGCCGCGATGGATGATAGCTACCGTAGAGCAGAATCGCGAAGAATCAAAGGAATCATAAGGCACCATACGCATGGGACAATCACAACTTGCCCGAAACAAGAAAGCGTTTCACGATTTCAGCGTCGAGGAGTCGCTTGAGTGCGGCATAGAGCTACAAGGCACCGAGGTAAAATCGATTAAGTCCGGGCGCTTCTCGTTTGCCGACTCGCACGCGCGCATTCGCGATGATGAGTTGTACCTAGTAGCACTGCACATCAGCGAGTACGACCACGGAAACATCCACAACCACAAGCCGACTCGCGAACGCCGTCTGCTCGCGCATAAACAAGAGATCAAGCGCCTTCGACGTCGCGTGACCGAGAAAGGCTATACCTTGGTGCCGCTCACAATCTATCTCAAGAACGGGCTGGTCAAGGTAGAAATCGGACTCTGCAAAGGCAAGAAGCTGCACGACAAGCGCGAGACCATTAAGGCACGCGATATGAAGCGTGAGCAAGCACGCGAGATGAAGGGAAACCTATGAAAACTCCACCACTTGATACGAACGAGCTCCGAACGGTCCGCTCCTTCGCCGAGCAGATTGCGCAGGAAGCAGGCAATCTGACACTTCGCTATTTCAGGCAGCCGATCGACGTAGAACGCAAGGCCGACAACTCGCCGGTTACGGTCGCCGACCGGGAATCGGAGTCGCTCTTACGAGCGCGGATTCTTGAGCGCTACCCGGAGCACGCGGTCATCGGCGAGGAGTTCGGCGAGGGCGGCAGCCACGGGAGCCCCTTCACCTGGGTTCTCGACCCAATCGACGGCACCAAGTCGTTCGTCAAGGGCATCCCGCTCTATTGCGTCCTTGTTGCGCTCCTTCACGAGCAACAACCGCTACTCGGAGTGATTCACAACCCCGCGCTCGGAGAAACCGTCTCGGCGGCCCGCAACGCCGGGTGCAGCTTTCAAGGCACCCCCACCACGGTAAGTTCGGAGGCCGACCTTTCGAACGCGTGGCTCATGCTGACCGACCCCGCCGAGATGGCTCGGCTACAGCCGGAGTTCGGGCGGCGCCTTTATGACGCCTTCGGACACGCGCGCACCTGGGCCGACGCCTACGGCTACCTACTTGTGGCAACCGGACGAGCCGACGCCATGATAGACCCGATCATGAATCTCTGGGATATCGCGGCGCTGAAGCCCATTATTGAGGAAGCCGGCGGCCGGTTTAGCGATATCGACGGCAAAGACAACCCCACCGGCAGCAGCGCAATCGCCGCCAACCCGGCGATTCACGACGCCGTACTCGCTCTGCGTCGTGACGACCTATGAGACCGCCGGACAAGATCCGGCGGCGCCTATGCTCTCTACTCCGCACTATACGCTATGCTTCATCATCGAGGTCGAACTCAAGCGCAGCCTCGGCGATAAAGCCGAATCCGCCGGCCGAGAGCGGGACGCGGTAGTACCCGGCGATCCGCCCTACCGCGGTCACGCGGACACCGCGCTCGAGCGTGGTCACAACCTCACGTGTCTCGCCAACCGCAGAGTACACAGGCGCTTCGCCCACAGCCAGCTCCGCAAGCCGCCCGGTTCCGTCTGAAGCATTGGCGCGCTCAGGAGCTCCCGCGCTCCTGTCGTACAGAAAATACCACGGATCGACTGCGTTCCAGCGCCGTTCGTAAATTCCGAAATGCAGGTGCGGCGGAGTAGTTCGGGCATTCCCGCTATTCCCAACCGTACCGATTCTTTCCCCCGCCTCAACGCGCGCTCCCTGCTCTGCGTGTTGTTCATCCAGATGCGCGTAGTAGTAGATGAGACCTCGTTCCTCGTCGTACAGGCTAATTACCTTCCCGCCACGGTCGCGTGTGCCTACCCTCCGCACAACCGCGGGCGACACCGCCACTACCGCCGTGCCTCGTGGAGCAAAGACGTCGACGCCCTCGTGCACTCGAGCACCACCATCACGCGGCGCTCCAAAGAAACTCAAGATATCCTCTACTCCACGATCCTCAACCGGGAATCCCAACGCCGGTTCGGTCTCGATCGTCACTGTGAAGCGGCCACCGCGCAGTAGCTCAGGCTGAACGCGCAAGATGTAAACGTTGTCGCGCCGCGGCTCGAACTCCAGCCCGCTACTCTCTCGCGAGTAGCTCGCAACCAGCTCATCTATGCTCTCAGCGTCGTCGCCGGCACGGAATACGTCGACGAATACCTCGAACTCGGCGCGCTCGCTTGTATCCACCTCGCCACGTCTCACCGGCTGATTATCGGATCGGTGCACCTCAACTCGAATGCGTTGCCCTCGCACCGCGCTGAAGCGATACCCCGCTGCTTCCGCGCGCGCGGCTTCGAGCTCAAGCTCCTCGGCAAACGGCAGATCGACCTCGCTCGGTTGCTCCAGCACCGCCTCCGCTGCGCGAATCCAGTCGCTCCCGAGCGCGGTCTCGCTTAGCCCAAACCGCTGCAAGCCTTCGCGGTAGCGCTCATGAGACTCCGAGGGCTGAAACTCGTCCGCAACCCTTTCTTGCGAACATGCCGATAGCACCGAGAACAGGAGCGCGATCGGAACCGCGACCCGCATGCACGCCGCCAAGGGATTGGTCGCCCTTCTGACTTCCTTTGTCATGATTGGAACCGTACACCAAAGGACTGAGCTATGCAACGGCTTACACCGCGCGCTTACACCGCGCGCCTCGTCTTCCAACATCACCCGCGCGTGTATGTACCGCGCGTGTGCCGCGCACACGTGTGCCAAGCGCTTGACAACACCGGGACCGCGCAGTATGTTAACGGTGTACGGATTAGCTGAGCAGAATCTGAGGGGGTGTCAAGGCTTCGACTGAGGTTCGCGCAAGCGAGTTCGCTGCAGGTGGAGCGTCGTCTCCTAAACCGACAACCAATTTACCTGCCAACGAAGCAGATTTCGCACTGGCTGCATAACATTGCGGCCACGGGTACACGGCGCACAGCTCTGAGTGCCGTGATCACCTGAAAGACACCAGGGCTTACCTTGCGCTTTGCTCGTGCAGCGTGAGGGACATTTAAGCGAGCTCAGGACGAGGATGGGTCGGTCGCCTGAACCTCCTCGTCTGAAACAACAATCAGGCGACTAAACCTGTAGATGCGTTCCGCTTGGACTTCAGGACGTGGGTTCGATTCCCACCACCTCCAACTCCCCTCGCTCTCACCACCACAAGCACACATCCCACACAGGCTATCACCCTATCTACGCAGTGACCGTGCGGGCGCACCGCCAAAATGACCGGCCGCGCAGTTCGCGCGGCCGGTCGGAGAGATGTTTCGGAGGCCTAATTCATTGCGGCCACTATGCCGCTTCTTTCTTACCTCGCTGTACCACCAGCAGCACCACCACGGTAATACTGACCGTAGTGAAGGCCATCGCCATCCCAAGCGGGACGCGACCCTGTTCAAACTGCCGAAAGATAAAGGTGGCCGAGGTTTCCATATGCGCCGGGCGAATCATGAGCGACCCTACCAACTCGCGAACCGAGATGATGAAGGTCATGATCCAGCCGGCGACCATCCCGGGTCGAATCAACGGGAAAAGTATACGCCTGTTGATGTAGCCCCGCTTGGCGCCGCAGACCTGTGCCGCGTGAAACAACGACGCGTCGATCTGCTGGAAACTCGCTTTGACGTACTGCACCGTGTACGGCAGGAATGCCACGGTGTAGGTGAGCGCAAGGATCCAGGCCGTGTTATAGATCGTGATCGGCCCCATCCACGGGGAGTTCCAGAACAGAATAAGGCCGACGATGATGACAATCCGCGGAACCGTATTAGATAGCAAGCTCGAAACGTCGATAAAGCGCTGTATAAATCCCCTGCTTCGAACGATCACCACGCCCAGGAAGGTCCCTAGAAGCATGGCCATTGTTGCCGCCAGGAACGAAAGATAAATACTGTTCCAAAGCGACCGTCCACCAAGCGTTCCGGCGCTGAATATCTCGATGTAGTTGTCGAAGGTCATGTTGGCGATCTCGATACCGGCGCCCCAGAAACGCATCAGCGACGCGGTAACGATGG
>Ga0207421_10004139_pt1 | contig 16919 bp, 15 predicted proteins | sample SodLakKL_010_SED_4_FD_187542 | JGI IMG/M metagenome (GOLD analysis project Ga0207421, IMG submission 187542) | Alkaline sediment microbial communities from Lake Tanatar, Kulunda Steppe, Russia - 8KL_010_SED (SPAdes) (version 2) | ecosystem: Environmental > Aquatic > Non-marine Saline and... | reverse complement strand
AATCGCGTCGTAGCCGGGGAGGGTGTCGCTCATAAACCTGCTTCTGGCTCCTTGAAGTTCATGAGTCTGGGCGAAAAGAGCCGGGGAGACAATCGACCGGGCGCTGCGCACGAGCGGGAGGAATGGACGGCCGTGTCTTGCGGATGCCGGATCGCAGTTCCTGAGGATCACGAAAGCCTCTTGCGTGCAGGAGGCGAGCCCTCTCGCAGATCGGACGCCGGAAAAACCATCCGCCAGAAGCTGGCCTCCTGCAGCCGTTCCCTTCCAGACAACGTGGGCCACCCCCCCCGGCGAAGCCTTCGTGATAATCAAGGCGAAGGTTTGGCGCGTGGGTGCGGGTGCACTGTAACGGTGCGCATTGCCTGGACACCTGCCCCGGTTTGAGGCGCCGCAGTGTCGTACGAGGGCGACATGTGTTGTAAGTGGGCGTTTTCACGTCCTCGAGATGGTTGGCACAACTCGTGCAAGAGCCTCGGTGTCGATGAACGACAGATGACAATTGCTTACTGCACACCACTTCCATCAGGAGCACGACCCATGAAGAAACTCACCCGTTCTGCCCTCTCCGCCGCCGTTGTCGCAGCGCTTTCGACCGGGGGGCTTGCGATGACCTCGACCGCAACCGCTGAGGTTTTCGCCAATATCACGATTGCCTCGGAATACGAGCTCCGTGGCTTCTCGCAAACTGACGGAGCCGCGATTCAAGGCGGGTTCGACTATGAAGCGGATTCTGGGTTTTACGTTGGAACTTGGGCTTCAAACGTGTCCCCTGATCTCTACGACGGGGGGACCTACGAACTGGACCTCTACGCGGGTTTTGCGGGCGGATTTGCTAACGGACTAGGTTATGATGTTGGATACATTTATTACCTTTACCCTGATTCCGACAGCAGCATCGGCTTTGGCGAGATCACCGGAGAACTCTCGTATGACATGGTTTACGGCGGTCTGAAGGTGATTGTCAACGAGGAAAGCGATGCTGCCCCATTCGAAAGCGGGAGTGTCTATGGATATGCGGGTTTGGATATACCCGTTTCCGATCTGTACAGTGTCGGGCTGATGCTTGGGCATCAAACCTTTGACGATAGTGATGTTGATAGCTACACGCATTGGAACGCCGGTTTGAATCGCCATACCGATGGTATGGGGACCTTCAGCTTGAACTTCGTAGACAACGATGTTTCGGGTACCGACCCACGGATTTGGGTCGGTTGGGCGCTCGATTTCTAATGTTCTAGGAATTACTGAGTTTCCTGTAATTTGGTTTAATGAGAGTGGCCCCGCACGGGCGGGGCCCTCATCCTATTTTCGCAGACCTTTCATTGCCCAGAGCCCCAGAAGCGGACCGGGTAGCAGCCAAAGGATCACCCAGGTTCCTTGCGGGTCCCATAAGAGACTGGTTAACCAGATGGGCGGGATGGTGAGTGCGAAACCGATTCCGTTCATCAGGGCCAGGGATGAACCCACCGTTTCCCGGGGCGCATTGGCCGCTGCAAGGGCAGCGAATTGCGGTGAATCAGCAATGACAGCCATGCCCCATAGGCCCAGCATGAGAAGCAACACGCTGGGCGGAACCCAGGCTAGCAGAGGATAAGCGAGGCAGAGCGCGCCCGATGCTGCCAGAGCATGCCGGGCCACCCACTCACTGCCCAGCTTCTGGACAAGTCGGCCCCCCCCACACGCAACCCACGAACCCGCCGGCAATTACCGCGAAGGACAACCACGGAACCCATTCCACTGAAACCTCGAGCCTGGAAATCTCCCGCCCCACCAGCAGCGGCACCAGCATCCAGAATGCGTAGAGCTCCCAGCAGTGTCCGAAATAGCCGCCGGCAACAGCGCGAAAGCCCGGGAGTTGAAGGGCCGACAATCCGTGTCGAACAGAAGGCCTGTCGCCTGTCCCGGGAAGGTGGGGGCCATCGCCCAGAGTCAGTATCAATAGCCCGCCCACCAAAGCCAGCAGGGAAGCACCCAGTAAGGTCCATTCCCAGGGCAGGTTCAGCGTGGCACCGCGCATCAGATGCGGCAGCGCCGTGCCCACGGTCAACATGCCGACCAACCAGGATAGCGCCGCCCCGGCATGTTGGGGGCCCCAGGAGATGACCAGCTTCATGCCGAGCGGGTAAATCGCGGCCAGGCAGAGACCGGTTAGGAAACGTAACAACCAGTCGAAGTAAGGCTGGGGCCCCAGTAGTAGGAAACCCGCGTTCACCATGGCGCCGCAAAGACTCGCGACAGCAAATATGTGGCTCGCGCGAACCCGATCGGCAAAGCCGGTTAAGCCCAGCAGGAGCGTACCGACGATGAACCCGGCCTGGACGGTCACGGTGAGATACCCAAGATCAGCATTCCGCAAACCCAGCTCTTGGGACATCGAGAGCCAAACGCCGTTGATGCTGAACCACAGCGATGTACCGAAAAGCTGGGCAACGGCGATCACCGAAACGGGGTGGCGGCGTAGGTAGTTGGCTAGCGGCAGGATGATGATTCAGGTTCCTCGATCTCTACTGTACTTCCCGGTTGATATCTGGCCCTTTCCAGGGGCTTGACGAATTCGTGTGTCTTGGCGATACCTCGATGCGGAGCCAGCTAATCCTTGATCCGCCGCACTGGGATGTTAGCAAGCCGGAACCGCCCTTGATTCTTTCGTTTTTCCCGGCAACCACGCCACCGTTCGTGACTCGTGCGATATGCGTCATCTGACATATAGAGCTGCGCCATTTATCGAATGGGCAGACGCGCGAGTCCTCCCGATACTTGAGGCGTGGATAAAACGCGGGGCGCGGCCCACTTTCTGCGGCCCGTCCATATTCCGCCAGACGCACCGGACGGATCCCCGGCAATGGCGGCTCACGGAAGTGCGTGGTTTCGGTATTGCCGATTCCCGCGACTGATCTTCCACTCGATGAGGTAATGCAGACATGACTGACATAAAGAATCCGTTTACCCGAAGAAAACTGCTAAAAATGATGCTCGCGGCCCCAGTGGCCGCCAGTGGTGTACTGGGCGCCGGCAAGGTTTTTGGGAAACCTGCAACCGCAGAGATCAACACTACCAACCTTGCGGTTACAGACGATACCGTGCAGGTGGGTATTCTGCACTCACTCACGGGAACGATGGCCATCAGTGAGACTGGCTCGGTGGAGGCAGAGACGCTGGCCATCGAGCAGATTAACGAGATGGGCGGCATTCTCGGTCGCAAGCTGGAGATTATTACGGAAGACGGCGCGAGCGACTGGCCAACCTTCGCCGAGCGTGCCCGAAAGCTTCTACGTCAGGATCGGGTTGCATCGATCATGGGTTGTTGGACTTCCGCCTCGCGCAAGGCTGTCTTGCCTGTCCTGGAGAGGGAGAACGGCCTGTTGTATTACCCGACCTTCTATGAGGGTCTGGAGCAGTCGCCTAACGTTATCTATACGGGCCAGGAGGCTACCCAGCAGATCCTAGCCAGCCTCGACTGGCTCTGGAACGAGAAGGGCGTGCGTACCTTCTACCTAGTGGGTTCTGACTACATCTGGCCGCGTACGTCGATGAAGATTGCCCGGATCCACATCGAAGATGTTCTCGGGGGACGTGTTGTCGGCGAAGACTATGCTCCTTTGGGACACACCTCCTTTGGGTCATTGATCAACCGGATCCGTTTGCGCCGGCCCGAGGCCATCTTCGCTGCAGTGGTCGGAGGTTCGAACGTCGCATTCTTCCGGCAGCTCAATTCTGCGGGCCTTGACGGCAGCAACCAGACCCTATTGTCGATTGCAACTACAGAAGACGAGGTCCTCGGGATTGGTGGCGAGAACGTTGAAGGATTCTACTCGGGGATGAAGTATTTCCAGAGCCTGGAAAACGAGAACAACATCGCGTTCGTGAAGGCCTTCAAGGATCGTTGGGGCGAAGACAGTGTGATCGGTGATGTGACACAGGCAGCCTATCTGGGGCCGTGGCTCTGGAAGGAAGCATGCGAGCGCGCCGGCAGTTTCGATGTCGCAAAGGTGACTGCCGCCTCCCCGGGCATCCAGTTGACGACCGCGCCGGAGGGCTTCGTCGAGGTACACCCCAATCACCATCTTTGGAGCAAGACCCGTATCGGTCAGTGGCGGCGTGATGGTCAGGCCAACGTCGTCTGGGAATCCGATCTCATTGAGCCCGATCCGTTCCCTGAGGGGTATCAGTAAAGGGCACGTCCTCGCCAGGCGCCCTGCGTGCTAAGCAGGGCGCCTGGCGTCGATCCGACCAGCATGCGGGCCTTGGATTTCTCGTCGGGGTGACAAAATGGAATACTCAGCGCAGGACCTGATGGCCATTGCGGCCATGCAGGGGTTTGCAGGTCTTAGCTTTTTTTCGGTCCTGCTACTCATGGCATTGGGCCTAGCCATCATTTTTGGTCAAATGAGAGTGATCAACATGGCTCATGGCGAGTTCATGGTGATCGGAGCGTATACGACGTACATGATTTCCGTTTATGCCAGCGGTATGGCGCCGTGGGCGTCTGAGTATTACATTCTTTTCGCCGTTCCTGCTGCGTTCCTCATGGCGTTCATTGTAGGCATGCTGGTCGAAGTGCTGATGATCCGTCACCTCTACCATAGGCCATTGGACACCCTGCTTGCGACCTGGGGGCTTGCGCTGGTCATGCAGCAAGGTTTCCGATCGTTATTTGGTGCCCGCGAGGTCAGCCCGAGCACACCGTCCTGGCTGGAAGGGTCGTGGCGGCCGACGCCAATGATCGATATCCCGCTGAACGGCATGGCGATCATGGTTCTCACAATAATTGTAACTTTAGGGGTCGTCTGGCTGATGTACCGCTCCCGTTGGGGCCTTCGCGTTCGTGCGACGATGGCCAGTCGCGACATGAGCATGGCCGTTGGCATAAATACGCGCTGGGTAGATCGACTTACGTTCGCGCTGGGCTGTGGAGTCGCGGGCATCGCCGGGGCTGCATTTACGATGATCTCGTCCACCGGGCCGACCAGTGGGACCCTCTATATCGTCGATACATTCCTGGTCGTGGTCTTTGGTGGAGCTGGCAGCATCTCCGGGACGGTGGTCTCGGCCTTCCTTATTGCCCAGGGCCAATCGATTCTCGAATTCTTCCTTGGCAGTTCAATGGCGAAGGTGACAACGCTGCTGGTGATCATCGGGATCCTGATGCTGCGCCCGGAAGGACTCTTCAAGAGCAAGGTACGTCGCTAGGTCCACCCCTGCCAGGAGCACTGAACAATGACTCACCCATTATCCAAGGTTCTGGAGAAGCGAGGCCTGCCGGGACTGTTGATTCTGGCCCTCCTGATACTGGTTGTTATTCCGGTCACAATGGATGTCGATGGAATTAACCTCACCGGGCGATTTCTTTCCTTCGCGTTCGTCGCGGTAGGTTTGACACTGGCCTGGGGGTACGGCGGACTGCTGAGTCTTGGACAAGGCCTTTTCTTCGGAATCGGTGGTTACGCCATGGCCATGTACCTAAAGCTGGAAGCTTCGACTCCCGAAGCGACGGCCATCCAGACCACCCCCGGGATTCCGGACTTCATGGACTGGAACCAGATCACCGCGCTCCCTTGGTTCTGGGTACCCTTCAATAGTCTTACGTTCACCATCGTCACGATCTTGGTGCTGCCGGCCTTTTTTGCGGCACTGATCGGATTCGCGTTGTTTACACGACGTGTAAGCGGCGTGTTTTTCGCGATCATCACTCAGGCACTGGTTACAATTGCGACGATTCTTGTCATCGGGCAACAGGGCTACACCGGAGGCGTGAACGGCATCACCGATTTGCGAACGCTGAAGGGCTGGGACATCCACACGGATTCAGCGCTTGTGATTCTATATTACGTGAATGCCGGCCTGCTTCTCGCAATGATCGCGTTGGGCATGTGGATCCTGTCGACAAAGTATGGCCGCATTCTGATGGCGGCCCGAGACCAGGAGAACCGCATTCGTTTCTCTGGGTACAACGTCGCGTATTTCAAGATCTTTATCTTCGCGGTCGCCGCCTTTATGTCCGGTATCGGCGGTGCGATGTTCACGTTGCAAGTCGGTTTTATCTCACCGAGTATCATCGGGATTATCCCGTCAATCGAGTTCGTTATCTTCGCCGCGGTTGGTGGCCGTCTCTCCCTACTCGGTGCGGTGTACGGGACGCTTCTTGTGACATATGCGAGGAATATCATCGCGGAGGCCTATCCCGAGTTCTGGCTCTTCTTCATCGGCGGCATCTTTATCGCTGTGGTTATGTTTGCCCCTTATGGATTGGCCGGGCTGTACCAGAAATACGTGCGGCGCCACTGGGAGCGGTTTCTCGCCGGGCGCGGGTGGCGCCACCGCGGAAATGGCGGCAATAATCCGCCAACCGCCTCTGGGCGTCCATCCGGACATGTCGCAACCGCTTCGGAGACCATCAAATGACCGCCGAACCCCATTCCCCACTATTGCTTGCGATTGAGGATCTTTCGGTTGCCTTTGGCAGCGTGAAGGCGATCCAGGATGTAACCATGTACATGGACAAGGGCGAACTCCTGGTGATTATCGGGCCCAACGGAGCTGGAAAAACGACTCTGCTTGATCTTATCTGTGGAAAAACCAAGGCAACTGCCGGGTCCATAAAGCTAAAGGATATCGAGCTAACGAATCAGGCTGAGCATCGCATTGTTGCCCACGGCGTCGGGAGGAAATTCCAGACACCCTCTGTATACGAGGCGCTTACAGTTTACGAAAACCTCGAGGTTTCGTTCCCGCAAGGGAAGACAGTTTTCGGGTCATTGCTATTCAAGATGTCCGCGGAGGCGGACCGGAAGATCCGCGAGACCGCCTCGTCTATTTTTTTGGACGCCGAACTTGATCGGCCCGCAGCAGAACTGAGCCATGGTCAGAAGCAATGGCTAGAAATCGGTATGCTTCTTATTCAGGAACCGGAGCTCATGATGCTTGACGAGCCGGTGGCCGGAATGAGCGTTCGTGAGCGTGAGCAGACGGCCGACCTTCTAAACAGGATCAGTGAAGGCCGTTCGATTATCGTCATCGAGCACGATATGGAGTTCGTTCGGCGAATTGCGAGAAAAGTCACAGTCATGCATCAAGGAAGGATTCTGGCGCAGGGCACCATGGACCAAGTCCAGTCGGATCCCAGGGTCATCGAAGTTTACCTTGGTCATTGATTAAAGCACTGCAGAGGATATAAACGCATGTTTGAAATCAGGGGTTTACGATCTGGCTATGGGCAAAGTGAGGTCATAAAGGATCTCGACGTTTCCGTAAAAAGCAACGAGACCCTCGCAATTATGGGTAGGAATGGTATGGGTAAGACCACGCTGTTCAAGACGCTGATGGGACTCATCCAGTCCAGCGGGGGTACGGTCCAACTGGACGGCGAAGATCTTTCAAGGCTGTCGACAAACCGTCGTGTCGCCAGGGGCTTGGGTTATGTCCCGCAGGGTCGGATGATTTTTCCCGAGCTGACAGTGCTCGAAAACATCAGTACAGGTCTCGAGACCGTCAAGCGTAAGCGCATTCCTGATGAAATCTTCGAACTATTTCCAGTTCTCCGCGAGATGGGACAACGTAAGGGGGGTAACCTTTCAGGTGGGCAGCAGCAACAGTTGGCAATTGCGCGGGCGCTGGTGTCGAACCCGAAAGTGTTATTGTTGGATGAGCCAACGGAAGGCATACAACCCTCGATTATCAAGGAAATTGCGAAAACCCTGAACGAGATCGGTCGGAGTCGGGACATCACTATCGTCGTCTCTGAGCAGATCCTGAGTTTTACAATGGAGATAGCCGATCGTCTTCTGGTAATTGAGTCCGGACGCATTGTGCACGAGACGGCACGCGCGGAATGCGACGAAGCCGAGGTCAGTCGCTACCTTTCAGTATAGTCGAATCCACCGTATCTCCCTGCGTTCTTTTGGCTGCAGGGGCAAACCGAAAACCGACCCCTGCTGATCAGGGGAGGAGGTCCATATGCGTCACGGAGATATTTCGAGCAGCCCGGAAACCGTCGGGGTGGCCGTCGTCAATTACAAGATGCCGCGCCTGCATACGAAAGGCGAGGTGCTGGAAAACGCCCGTGCGATTGCCGACATGATGGTCGGCATCAAACAAGGGCTTCCGGGCATGGACCTGATCGTTTTCCCGGAGTATAGCACCATGGGGATCATGTATGATCCGGTGGAGATGATGGAGACGGCTGCAACGATCCCCGGGGAGGAGACCGAGATCTTTGCCCGCGCCTGTCGCAAGGCAAATACGTGGGGCATCTTTTCGCTTACCGGTGAACGGCACGAGCAACACCCTGACAAGGCTCCGTACAACACCCTGATTCTGATCAACAATCAGGGCGAGATCGTCCAGAAATATCGCAAGTGTATCCCGTGGTGTCCGATCGAGGGTTGGTACCCTGGAGACCGTACTTACGTCTCGGAAGGTCCGAAGGGCCTCAGGATAAGTCTGATTATCTGCGATGATGGGAACTACCCGGAGATATGGCGGGATTGTGCAATGCGTGGGGCGGAACTGATTGTGCGCTGCCAGGGTTATATGTATCCGGCGAAAGAGCAGCAGATCAATATGGCCAAGTGCATGGCCTGGGCGAACAATACATACGTGGCTGTCGCTAATGCGACCGGTTTCGACGGTGTGTACAGTTATTTCGGGCACTCGTCGATCGTAGGCTTCGACGGTCGTACCCTCGGCGAGTGTGGTACCGAGGAGAACGGCGTGCAGTATGCGCAACTCTCGATTTCCGAGATCCGCGATGCACGGGCAAACGACCAGTCCCAGAATCATCTGTTTAAATTGCTGCATCGGGGCTACACTGGCATGTACGACTCCGGCGACGGCGATCGCGGGGTAGCGGATTGCCCATTCGACTTCTATCGAACCTGGGTGAACGACGCCGAGAAGGCGCGTGAGGATGTCGAGCAGATCACCCGCAGCAAGGTCGGTGTTGCCAGCGCACCCGTTCGTGATCTCCCGTATGACGCTCCTGAGCGTGAAGCGGGATCCTGATCGACCCTACCGGCCGCGTGCGTTGCCGCGAGGTTTTCGTGGGTCGCCCGCGACGGTCGTATAATTTGCTGGCATGCCGTACCTAAACGATATGCTGGAGGACACCCGACGCCGAGCACTGGAAAAAGAGCGCCTCAAGGCGGTGGAAGAGTCGGTCGGCGTGGGGGATCCTGCCGCCCCGGCGCTGCACGATGAGCGGATTGAGAGCCGCTACCGTTTCGATGTCGACGAGATTGTGGCCTCTGTGCGGCGCGAGATCATAGGCCAGGATGAGGCGATCCAGGCAATGGAACGGGTACTGCGAATCGTCCGGGCGGATATCGCAGACGCCCGGCGCCCGCTCCACACCGCTCTTCTACTTGGACCCACGGGGGTGGGTAAAACCGAGATGATCCGTGCACTGGCTCGCAGTTTGCACGGAGACCCCGAAGCATTTTGCCGTGTGGACATGAACACGCTTTCGCAGGAACACTATGCCGCGGCCCTCACCGGGGCGCCGCCGGGATATGTGGGAAGCCGTGAGGGTAATACGGTTCTTGATCAAGAACTCATTGAAGGCGGCTTGCACAAGCCGGGGATCGTGCTATTCGACGAGGTGGAAAAGGCCTCCGATGAAGTTACCGAGGCTTTGCTTAACGTTTTTGACAACGGTATTCTGGTTGTCGCCTCGGGGCAGCGCACTTATAGTTTCCGGAACACGCTGATCTTCATGACAAGCAACCTTGGGGCTCGGGACTTGCAAGCTTACGAAGAGCGGTCCAGAAAGATTCCCTATCGTTGGTTTCGTCACGAGCACAGGCATCAACCGGAGCGGGTCCGGCGGCTGGTGGAGAAGCAGCTGCTGAGGCGGTTTTCCCCCGAGTTCGTCAACCGAATCGATACCGTTACCGTGTTCAACTGGCTGGGTGCTGATCTCGTGCGTCAACTGGTCGCCTTGGAACTGGAGCGGCTGAACCAACGCCTTGCGCGCCACAGGGTCGTACTGCGGCTGACAGACCCCGTTCGGGAACGTGTGGCAACGGCCGGTTATGATCGAAAGTTTGGTGCCCGCGCGCTCCGGCGCTCGATGCGACACGAGATCGAGGCGCCTCTCGCGTATTTCTTGCTGACGCGGTACCAACCGGCCGGGTCGACAGGCGATTTCGTGACGTTGGAGGGATCACTTGGCAATGATGGCAAGATCGAGTTTCGATCGATCAACTGAAGGCGGGGATCACCGGGCGGTGTCTGGCCTTGCGCGCTGGCCACCCTAACCCTTGCTCTTGCGTCATTTGACGTACCTTGCTGCCTCAATGGCGTATAGCGGGAGTGGCGAAGGGTCGAGATAATTCCTACAGATACGTGAACCGACAGCCCACGCGTGCAGGAGAAGTAGCATGACAGATACCCTCATCAGCGTAGATCTGGAAAAGTCCCCCTACGAAAACGATATGGTGCACAATCGCTGGCATCCCGACATACCGATGGTTGCCAGGGTGAAGCCCGGAGCTGACTTCATCATAGAATCATATGACTGGACAGGGGGGCAGATCGCAAACGATGACAGCGCGGACGACGTACGCGATGTCGATTTGACCCAGGTGCACTTTCTCTCGGGCCCAGTAGGGGTCGAGGGGGCAGAGCCCGGGGACCTGCTGGAGGTTGATATTTTAGATATTGGTGCGTTCGACCATAGCCTATGGGGTTTCAACGGCTTCTTCTCCAAGCAAAACGGGGGAGGCTTCTTGACCGAGCATTTTCCCGAGGCGCAGAAGTCGATATGGGACATCAACGGGATGTTCACCAAGTCGCGCCACATTCCAAACGTAGAGTTTCCGGGCTTGATCCACCCCGGGTTGATTGGCTGCTTACCATCCAAGGACATGTTGGACGAGTGGAACGCGCGAGAAAAGGCTCTCGTGGATACTGACCCTGAACGTATTCCGCCCTTGGCGGCGCTGCCGAGCGCTGAAACAGCCCACATGGGTCGCATGCCCCCTGAGCAGGCAGCGACAGCGGCCGCGGAAGCTGCCAGAACCGTTCCCCCTCGAGAGCATGGTGGAAACTGCGACATCAAAGATCTGTCGCGTGGGTCGAAAATCTACTTTCCGGTCTACGTGAAAGAAGCCGGGCTATCCGTTGGCGATCTGCATTTTAGCCAGGGCGACGGCGAAATCACTTTCTGCGGCGCGATCGAAATGGCTGGTTGGATTCATCTTCGCGTGAACGTGGTAAAGGATGGAATGCGAAAGTATGGAATCAAGAATCCCATATTTAAGCCTAGCGCGATCACCCCGAAGTACGACGATTATCTCATCTTTGAGGGCATTTCAGTGGATGAGGAAGGTAAGCAGCATTATCTTGATGTTCATGTGGCCTACCGCCAGGCTTGCCTTAACGCCATCGAGTATTTGACCAAATTCGGTTATAGTCCAGCACAGTCTTACGGTATATTGGGTTGTGCGCCGGTACAGGGCCACATCAGCGGTGTCGTGGATATCCCCAACGCCTGCGCGACGCTCTGGCTTCCGACGGGTATCTTCGATTTCGATGTCAACCCGAGTGCTTCGGGTCCGGAGAAGAAAGTGGGCCCAAGCATGGATGTGCCGCTCTCGCCGGACAAGGGGTGACCTGAAATGCCGCTTTATGACTACAAGTGCCGTGAGCACGGCATATTTCATGACTTGGCGACACTTGAAGATCACGCCGAACCGCAAGCATGTCCAGTGTGTGGTGCGCCTTCGGCACGGGTCATCATTCTTGCGCCTGAGATCGTTAATAATTCGAAGCCGTCCACACTGGCTGCGGCACGGAACGAGCGCAGCGCTCATGAGCCCGTGTTCTCTACTGTTGAAGGGCGTCAGGAGGACCGGGAGCGAAGATCCCGGTCTCGCCGTCATGGTGCCAAATGCGGATGCCATGAAGAGCCTATCGGCAAGTCGCAAGTCTTCTACACTTCGGACGGCAAAAAAGTGTTCCCCTCGATGCGCCCCTGGATGATCAGCCACTAGGTGGTCCATTCGGATAGGTCGCTTGGACGCGGGCCTCGTGCCCGCGTCCAAGCGCCTCGGCGGCAAGTTGCCAGACTCTGCTGTTGGTGGCGTGCTCGCACGCACCTCACACGACCAGAACATCGCCTGTCTTTGGCATCGTTTATGCTTACTTTCCCGGCATGGCAAGTGTGCGGGCCCCCACCGCGGGGCCGCTGGGAGCTGGTGTTGCGGATGCATGGCGTTAAGCCGAGTATCGGCCACTGCCACGAGTAGCTCTAGGTCCGTCCGTCAGTCTGGGCTGCAATGCTCTCTTCTGGTGCACTTAACCTGAAATGGTGCCTGTAAGGAACTGCCGTTTCAGCGGTAGTCGGTGAAAGGGTGCGTTGACGATGCAGCAGAGCGTGGTTCGAAGCAGGCGAAACTACAATCGGTGGGTTGCGAATGAGACGTTGGAGGACTACGCGCTACGTTTCACGGCGAAGCGGGCCCGTCGATGGTCTGGCGCGTGGGTCGCTAGCACCGCGCTTGGCGCGATTTCGTTTCTGGCGCTGGAGGCGATCGGTGGTGCAATAACGCTGCAATACGGGTTCACAAATGCGGTCGCAGCTATTCTTTCTGTTGCCTTTATCATACTGCTGACGGCAATCCCGATCAGCTACTATGCCGCACGTTACGGAGTCGATAGTGATCTTCTGACCCGCGGTGCGGGATTCGGTTATCTGGGTTCTACTATTACGTCGCTTGTCTACGCGAGTTTTACCTTTATTTTTTTCGCGTTGGAGGCAGCGATACTGGCGCTGGCGCTGGAACTCATCTTCGGTGTTCCACTAATTGTGGGTTATTTTCTGAGTGCCATCGTCGTTATCCCGCTGGTGACGCACGGCATCACCGTCATCAGTCGGTTCCAGAATTGGACCCAGCCTATCTGGGTCCTTCTGCAGTTGTTGCCCTTTATCTTTATTATCTACGTGGATGCTGGCGCTGTTGAGGACTGGACCACTTTCGCTGGTGCTGCAGCAGTCGGTACAGACCAGGCTGGTTTCAATCTAATTATGTTTGGTGCCGCAGCCGCTGTCATGTTTGCTCTGATTGCGCAGATCGGTGAGCAGGTCGACTTTCTGCGCTTTGTGCCGGAGGCCTCAGCCGGAAAGCGTTGGCGTTGGTGGGCTACGGTTCTGGCGGGCGGGCCAGGGTGGATCGTGATCGGAGCGATCAAGTTGCTGCTCGGCTCTTTTCTAGCCGTTTTGGCATTGGGTCACGGCGTGCCGTTTGAGGAAGCGGCCGATCCAACTCGCATGTATATGATTGCTTTCGGCTACGTCACGAGCTCTCCGGAGGTTGCGCTGGCCCTTGCTGGTATCTTTGTCATCCTCAGCCAAATAAAAATCAACGTTACCAATGCATATGCCGGGTCGATCGCCTGGTCGAATTTCTTCTCTAGACTAACGCAACGGCACCCCGGCCGCGTTGTATGGCTGGTGTTTAATGTGTCAATTGCATTGCTTGTTATGGAGCTTGGTATCTACCGCGCCCTAGAAGCCACACTGGGTTTCTACGGCGTGGTGGCGATCGCCTGGGCTGGTGCATTGGTAGCGGATCTGGTGATCAATAAGCCATTGGGCCTCTCGCCGGCACATATCGAGTTCAAGCGCGCCAATCTATATGACGTGAACCCAGTGGGAGTCGGCTCAATGCTGCTGGGGATCATCGTTGGGATGTTCTGTTATACCGGGTCGTTTGGTGATATTGCCCAGGCGATGGCACATTTCATCGCACTGGGAACCGCCCTGCTTGCTGCGCCGATAATCGCTATTATCACCGGAAGTCGTTATTACATTGTCAGCGATAGACCAACCAAAAAAGGTGGGGTTAGCGACGAAGTCACCTGCGTTGTGTGCGAGAACCGTTTCGATGTCGAAGACATGGCGCCGTGCCCTGCCTACAGAGGCCAGATTTGCTCTCTTTGCTGTGCCCTGGAGTCACGCTGCGGTGATCTCTGCAGGCCCGGCGCCACATACGTGGAACAGTCCAGGGGAATTCTAGAGCAGTTTCTTCCTGGGGTGTTAGAGCGGCGCAGACACGCAGGCCTTGCACACTTTATTTTCCTGTTTGTCCTGATTGGAGGTTTGATCGCAGCGTTGCTTGCGTTCATCTACTTCAGCATGCCGCCGACGGCCATGGAAGTCAGTGAGCTTGTTGCGAGCACCCTGTGGAAAGTCTTCTTTTCATTATTGATCATTATTGGCGTTCTCAGCTGGCTATTTGTGCTAGCCAGCGAAAGCCGACGGGTAGCTCAGGATGAATCCAATGAACAGAATCGTCGGCTGATCAAGGAAGTCGAAGCCCACCGGATAACTGATCGAGAGCTGCAATTGGCAAAGGAGGCTGCGGAGACTGCGAATCAGGCCAAGAACCGATACTTGACCGGCATCAGCCATGAATTGAGGACCCCATTGAACGCTGTGGTCGGGTATGCGCAATTACTTGAGCGCGCGCCGGAGATTCCGGCAACGCGGAGACCGGCGCTAGAGGTCATTCGGAGGAGCGGTGAGTACCTCGGCGATCTCATAGAGGGGCTTCTAGATATCTCTAAGATCGAGGCCGGACGCCTAGAGCTGCAATACGGCGATGTGCGGATGGATCTGCTGTTGGACCAGTTGGTCCACATGTTTAAGCTTCAGGCCGAGAAAAAGGGACTTGTTTTCAGCTTTCGGTACGCTCATAAAATACCGCGGTGGGTTCATGTTGATGAAAAGAGAGTACGCCAGATTTTGATCAATCTGCTGTCCAACGCAATAAAATACACAGAGAATGGCAGCGTGAGTCTTACGGTCAAATATCGGGGTGGTGTAGCGGAATTTCTGGTGACGGATTCGGGCGAAGGCATCGCACCCGCGGATCTGGATCGGATCTTCGGCCCATTTGAAAGAATCCCAAAGCCTGGAGCAAATATCCCTGGTACGGGGCTTGGTCTGACCATCACCAAGCTGCTGTGTGAGATCATGGGCGGCGATATCAGCGTGCAGAGTACCCCAGGGGAGGGGAGTACGTTCCGGGTTTGTCTGCTAATGTCCGAACTGCGGGGGCACCCGGAATACCGAGCCGTCGACAATGGGCGCGTTCCCCGGGGCTACGAGGGCCGCAGGCGGCGGCTTCTTGTGGTTGACGACGAGAATTCCCACCGCCAGTTGATGTCGGACATGCTTGTGCCACTTGGGTTCGATCTCACCGCGCTATCCGATGTTCTCCAGGCGGAGAATTGGTTGCAAAGCCACCTGGTGGATCTGATTTTGCTGGACCTGAATCTGCCCGGGAAGGATGGTTGCACCTTTCTTCGCGAGCTTCGTGAATGCGGTTCGACCATGCCGGTTGTGATCATTTCGGCTAACGCAGGGGATGCCGCCTTGGTACCGGACGGGCCCATATTGCATGACGGATTCTTTACCAAGCCCCTGCAACTAGACATGCTGCTAGAGCATATCGGGCGCGTGCTCCATCTGGACTGGGTATTCGCAACCGATCCCGCGAAGTCGGGCGGCGGCGAAGCAAAGTCGGCCCTGCCAGGCGGTCGGGACCAATTCGATGCTGACCTTCGTGCAGCGTTGCTGGAGTTAGCGAAGATAGGGCACAGGAGCGGTCTGTTGGAACTTCTGTATCGAATCCGCGACGAGCGTAGTGATTTGGAAGCGGAATGTCGGCAGCTGATTGAACTGGCGGACTCTATGCAGCTTTCAGCGTTACAGGACAGGTTGAGTGGAGGCGCTCATGAAGTGTAATGATCGATCAGTCGACACAGTTTTGATCGTCGATGATGCGCCTGATACCGTCCGCATGCTGAATGACGTTCTGGAGGAGGCGGGGATGCGGGTACTGGTCGCGCTGGAGGGCGCGCAGGCCCTTAGCATCACCCAGCACATCACCCCCAGCATAATCCTTTTGGATGCCATAATGCCACACATGGATGGCTTCGAGACTTGCAGAAGACTGAAGGAGAATCCGATTCTGGTCGATGTCCCGATTATTTTCATGACGGGCCTGAGCGATACTGAACACGTTGTTATGGGCCTCAGTTCGGGGGGCGTCGACTATATTACCAAGCCGATCGATGTCGACGAGCTAGTGGCCCGTATGAAGGTCCATCTCGCCAATGCTAAGGTGGTGCAAAGCGCTCATCAGGCACTGGACCGGGCGGGGCACTACCTCTTTTCGGTCGATGGACAAGGCGAGATAGTCTGGGCCACACCACGCGTCTACAAGCGCTTGAACCAATGTGGTTACGAGCAAGTGGGTGAATTGCTCGAGCTTTCTGGGGAACTTGCCAGTTGGTTGCGGCATGATCCGCAGTCTGGACATCAGTTCACGCCTGCTCGTGCGGGAGATGCGTGTGCGGTGGTGGAGTTTGTCGCCCGGCTTTCTCCGGAGGAACACCTTTTGCGGGTTGTAGAAAACCATACAAGCAGCCAAACTTTAGATCGGTTGCGGGAGAACTTCGGCCTGACTGCGCGTGAAGCCGAGGTGCTGCTTTGGATCGCCTATGGGAAAACCAATCGTGAAATTGGACAAATCCTTGAAATGAGCCCGCGGACTGTAAACAAGCACCTTGAGCAGATCTTCCGGAAGCAGTCGGTGGACAACCGAACCGCGGCTGCGGCGGCCGCGATCCGTTACCTTGCTAGCGCCTGAATATTTGATGGCTTCGGTTGAAGCTCCTCCCCAGTCCCCCCCTCGCAAACGGGCGGAGCATGGAGCGGGCGAAACCGGGGGAGAGGTTCAGAGGGTGCGGGAGAAGCGGCGTTCGCCGGTGGTGTCGAGGTAGCGGTCGAAGGTCATGCAGATGTTTCGGATCATAAGGCGGCCGACCGGGAGGACGCGGATCTGGCTTCCCTCGACCGACAGCAGTCCGTCGTCGATGAAGGGTTCGAGGTTCTCGAGCTCGTCCGCAAAATA
>Ga0207421_10004138_pt1 | contig 16927 bp, 17 predicted proteins | sample SodLakKL_010_SED_4_FD_187542 | JGI IMG/M metagenome (GOLD analysis project Ga0207421, IMG submission 187542) | Alkaline sediment microbial communities from Lake Tanatar, Kulunda Steppe, Russia - 8KL_010_SED (SPAdes) (version 2) | ecosystem: Environmental > Aquatic > Non-marine Saline and... | reverse complement strand
CGCCCCCCGCCACGATCTGGTCGTGATCGAGAAAGAAAACGGTGGGAAGGCCGACGCGCTCAATGCGGGCGTCTTCTTCACCGATCAGCCGCTGTTCTGTGCGGTCGACGCGGACTCGATCATCGAACACGGCGCGCTGTTCGATGTCGTCGAGCCGTTTCTCACCGATCCTGAGCGGACGGTGGCCACCGGCGGGGCAATCCGCATCGCCAACGGCTGTTCGTTCAAAAACGGCCAGCTCCGGGAGGTCGACCTGCCGCGAAACAGGCTCGTCCGCTTCCAGGTTGTCGAGTACCTCCGTGCGTTCCTGCTCGGTCGGATCGGCCTCAGCCGGATGGACAGCCTGCTCATCATCTCCGGCGCGTTCGGTCTCTTCCGGACGGACGTCGTCCGCGACGTGGGCGGCTACGACACCGACAGCATCACCGAGGACATGGAGCTCGTGGTCCGGATGCACCGCCAGCTCATCGAGGAGGGGCGTGACTACGAGGTAACGTTTCTGCCGCAGCCGGTCGCCTGGACGGAAGCGCCCGAGTCACGGACAGTGTTGAGCCGCCAGCGCCGCCGGTGGTTCCGCGGGCTCGTCGACACGCTCGTCAAACACCGCCGGCTCGTCGGCAGGCGCTCCTACGGCCGGGTGGGGTTGTTTGCGCTCCCGTTTTTCATCGTCATCGAGGCGCTCGGCCCACTGATCGAGGGGGCCGGCTACGTGCTCGTCCCGCTGTTCTTTCTGCTCGGCATCCTCGATGTGCCGTTTTTCCTGTCTTTCTTGTTCGTCGCGGTCGCCCTTGGCGCGATCATGACCACCCTCGGTGTATTCGGCGAGGTGACGACCTATCGCCGGTACGACGATCCCCGTGATGTCTTGGTGCTGCTGGGGTACGGCGTGCTCGAGAGCTTCACCTACCGTCCGTGGCGGGCGTTCGTCACCTGGCGCGGCGCTTACGAGTACCTCCGGGGGGACACCTCCTGGGGCGAGATGCCTCGGCTCGGGTTCGGCACCGAAACCGACGACTGATCGTGGCTGCTTTGACTCTCCATCGCATCGCTTTTCGACCCGTCATCGCTTCGCTATCAGACGGGCGCCCGTGCGTCTGTTCGACACGCTTGTCCGTCTGCGCGCTCGCTTCTCGAAGAGCGACGGCCAGTGCCCTTAAGCCCCCGTCGCTCGAAACTCCAGGTATGCCGACAATCGAACTCGACGAGGAGACGATCCAGCGTCTCGACAGCCTCCGGATCGAGGACGAGTCCTACGAGGAGGTCATCAACGAGCTGATCAACATCTACGAGGCAGAAGAGCTCACGTTGTTCCGTGGTGGCGATCTCTAGCCGTCGGCGGCGCTCGCGCAGACGGCCTCCCAGCGATCCTGTTCTCTGAGGTAGGATTCCAGCTCGGTGGCGTACTCCTCTGCCAGCGCCGCCGCAGCCTCCAGTTTGTGCTCGTCTTTGCTGTCGCCACCCCCAAACAGGCCGCGGATCGAACCGAGCAGGCCGCCACTGCTATCGCGTCCGCCCTGGCCTGGCTGTCCGCCCATCCCTCGCGGGATGTTCTCGAGCTCGGGGATGACGTGTCTGACGTTCTCCGTGTCGGCGACCAGCGTCGCCGTCTCTGGATCCTCCGCCCCGACGATGTCGAACTCGACGGCGGTCATGATCAGCCCCCACTCCTGGTTCGTAAACTCCGAGGCGAGGATGCGGTCGTTGAACTGCTGGTCGACCTGCATCCGCGCACCCGCGATGTTGTTTCGCCACTCGCCGGTCATGTGCTGCGTTACGGCGGGGGGTGCAAAGAGCGTTCGCCCTACAGGTCGGCGCCGTCTGTGACTGTGATGTCGGCGTGGAGTTCCTCACGAAGCGCCGAGTGGACGTGACAGATCTCCTCACCGCGCGCGACGACATCGGCGACCGAGTCGCCGAGGTCGGCTTCGACGTGGAGATCGAACGCGATCTGCTCGAGGTCGTCTCCGTCGTCAAGCTCTGCGGAGGCCTCGATCACGACGGTCCCGACGTCGTCGAAGCCCTCCTTGCTCGCACCGACGCGAAACGCCGGAATGTAACAGGAGGCGTAGTTCGCGACCAGTACGGCGTTCGGGTTCGGACCGTCCTGATCGGTTGCGTCAATCACCAGATCCCAGTCGCCGACGACGCTCTCGACCGTGTACCCTTCTTCGCACGTGCTCGTGACGTTGATGTCTGCCATCACCCGCCGTTGGTCGCGCTCGGGTAAAACCCTGTGTGTGATTACAGCTTTTGCCTTCGACAGACCCGAAAAAGTAACAAACTCCCAACAGCCGTCAGCGACTCTCAGCGTCCGTCAGCTGGAGGCGATGACGTCGTCGATGCGGACGATCATCGTGGCGGCCTCGGTGGCGCTCTCGACGGCTTCACGCTTGACCGCAGCGGGGTCGAGAACGCCGTACTCGGCGGGCTCAGCGACAGTACCCGTCTCGTCGACGCTGATGATACCCGCGAACGTGCCGGCGTCGTGGGCGGCCCGGAGGTCGACGAGCGCGTCGATCGGGTCCATCCCGGTGTTCTCGGCGAGCGTCCGCGGCAGCACGTCGAGCGCGTCGGCGAACGCCTCGGCGGCGAGCTGGCGGCGGCCCTTGATGCCAGCGGTGCCCTCGCGGACGTAGTTGGCGACGGCGATCTCGGTCGCGCCAGCGCCGTAGACGACGCCACCGGCGTCGAGCGCCGCGGTGACCACGTCGAGTGAGTCCTTGAGTGAGCGCTCGAGCTCGTCGACGACGTGCTGCGTGGAGCCGCGAGCGAAGATCGTGACTGCCTCGGCGGCCGCGCCGCCCTCGATGAACGCGAGCTCGTCCTCGCCAAACTTCTCGACGCGGAGCACGTCGGCGTGACCGAGGTCGTCGTCCTCGAGCGTCTCGACCGAGCCGACGCGGCTCGCGCCCGTCGCGGCCCCGATGGATTTCGCGTCAGAGGAGTCGATGTCCTCGAACGCCAGGAGGCCGTGGTCGGCCAGGAACGAGACGACGCGGTCGTCGATGTCGCCGGTGACGAAGACGACGTCCGCGCCGGAGTCGGCGAGCGCGTCGGCGTAGCCGCGCAGCTGTTCGGTCTCTGCGTCGATCGCGGCGTTCAGCTGGTCGACGTTCGTCACCTGGTACTCGGCGTCGATGTTGCTCTCGCGCACCTCCAGGTCGGTGTCGACGATCGCGATGGCGGCGTCTTCGACCCGGTGAGGCATCTCCTCGCTGGCGCGCTCCTCGTCGACGATGACGCCCTCGACGAGCTCGGTCGCGCTCGAGGCGGCGCCGACCTGCGTGTGGATGGTGATGCCGTCGCGGTCGACGCCCTCCTCGTCGGTGACGGAGCCAACGGCGTCGACGACCGTCCGGGCCAGCTCCACGGCGGCGACGCCGCCGGTCCCCTTGCCGGTCATGCTCGACTCGGCCACCTTGATCAGCTGTTCGTCGTCGAGCTCTGTGTCGACGACCTCGTTCTCGATCGCCTCCTGGGCCAGCTGGGCCGCCTCGTGGTAGCCCTCGACGATCGTCGTCGGGTGGACGTCGTCCTCGAGGAGATCTTCGGCCTGCGAGAGCAGCTCGCCCGCGAGAATTGCCGCCGTGGTCGTCCCGTCGCCGACTTCCTCCTCCTGGGTCTCAGCGACCTCGACCAGCATCTGTGCCGCCGGGTGCTCGATATCCATCTCGTTGAGGATCGTCGCGCCGTCGTTCGTGATGACGACGTCGCCGCTGTCGGAGACGAGCATCTTGTCCATCCCGCGGGGACCGAGCGTGGTCCGTACCGCCTCGCTTACCGCTTTGCCCGCGGCGATATTCGACGACTGTGCGTCGCCCCCGCGTGTGCGCTCGCTGTCCTCACTGAGAATGAACATCGGCTGTCCGCCCATGCGTCGCTGTCCAGATTGTGACATTGTGTACTGCCTCACGTAAAAAGTCGTTTGCAGTTCTATATAAAGATTTCTACTCCGGGTCACCCGCGTGATCGGGTCACACGCTCCTGTCGGACAGGCGCAATGGGTTACGGCCAGCGGGTCGATCTGTAGCGCGGACAGTTAAGTGACCGGGCGTCGACGTGCCGTTCGATGCTGGAGCTGGAGCACGGGTTCCGGGTCGTCGACGTTCACGTCCAGCTCGAACCCGACGAGCGCCGCCGCCCACGGGGCATCGGCGATCCAGAGCAGGTCGAGCGGGAGATGCACCAGGCGGGGATCGTCGAGTCGCTCGTCTTTCCGGGGCCGCGCGAGCAGTCCTACCTCAAGGCGAACAACGCGGTGGCGCGGATCGCCGTCGACAGACCGTTCGTCGCCTTCGCGCGTCTCACCGGCGTCCACGAGCCCGGGACCGGCGCGGGCAGCCGGCTCCGGAACGTCGTCCGTTCACGCGGTGACGAGCACACCTCCCCCGAGGCTGTCGAGCAGTACGCCTACAAGGACCGCTTCGACGGGTTCTTTCTCGACCCGACGGTCGACGGCCTCCCTGACGGCGAGGTGCTCGAGACGCTCGAGTCGGTCGACCGCCCGGTGATGACTTACGGCGGCCGCGACTTCCCGCCGGCTGTCATCGAGGAGACGCTCCTCGAGTACGACTTCCCGCTGATCGTCGCCCACTGCGGCGGCTACGGCCTCGAGGAGGCGCTCGTCCACGAGACGATCGACATGCTCGACAGCTACGAGTCCTGTTACGTCGACACGAGCTTCGTCAGGCTCCGCGACCCGCTCGAGCGCGCGGTGATAGAACACCCCGACCGGGTGCTCTTCGGCAGCGGCGCGCCCGGCGCACACCCGAACGTCGCCGTCATGGAGATTCTCACGCTGAACGTCCCCGAGGACGCGATGCGGAAGGTGTTCTGGAAGAACGCCGCCCGCGTGATCGAGCCGCTGGCTCCGTGAGTGAGCGCTTCCAAGGATCGCAGACTTCCGGTCTGCTCATCGCCACCAGACGCTGTCTGGCGAGAATCGCAGGCCTATCGGCCCACTCATCGCCACTCATACACCGTTACGGCACGGTCGGCTCTGGTCGAGCGCCCTGCCGGGTTCCGCCGGGCGCTCCGATCACGACGGCGTGCGGCCAGGCCGTCTTTGACGCCACCAGCGAGGTTCGAGATGACGCCTCTCCCGGTTCCCAGCCACTCTGAGAGTCGACGATCGCCGCGCCCGACGGCCCGAAACTCCGTATAACAGTCACGGCAGGCGTGTGCGAGCAGCCGCCGGACAACCGTGGGCCGGAGGCTGTAGTTTTTGACGAGGCGGTAAGCGAGCGAGCGGTACTTCCAGCCCCACTCTGTCTCGCGCTCGCCGCCGTCGGTGCCGACCTCGCGGGTGACACACATACCCGGCTCCCAGCCGACGGGGAACGACCGGCCTGCGAGGCGGTGTGCGAGATCGCGCGAGCCGCCGATCGCGAGGTACTCGTCGAAGCCGTCGAGCTCGTCGAGCACGTGCCGTCTGAAGGCGACGTTCCCCGGGTTGAAGTACGACACTTTCCGGCCAGCGATCGTCCGTGACTCGGTCTCGGTCATCGTCTCCTCGCTGTCGGCCTGCGACACGGTCGGGCCCGTCACCACGTCGCCGTCAGCCAGCCCCTGTCGGAGGGCGTCGTCCCAGCCAGCCGTCACGGTCGCCATCTGGTCGAGAAAGACGACCACGTCGCCGGTCACACGGTCGATCCCGGCGTTTCGTGCGACGGTGATCGGCCGGTCTGCGAGCTCCACTAGCACGTCGACGTCGTCGCGCTCGCGGATCATCCCCGTCGTCCCATCCGAGGAGGGGCCGTTGACGACGACCACCTCCGCGTCGGGTGCGTGCTCGGTGAGTGCGTCCAGACAGCCCGCGAGCTGGTCGCGGGCGTTGAGCGTCGGGATCACTACCGAGAGCTTCATGCTCATAGGTCGGCGTTCCGATGTATAAATACGGACGGTCTCGTTAGCTGTCGGGCAGGGACAGCGCCTCGGGCAACGGAGTCCCGACCGACTGTGGACTGCTCACCGGTACTCGTCGACGGTCGGACGGTCGTGCGGGCCCGGGAACGCCTCGACCGGGGCCTGCACCTGTTCGCCGGAGGCCATCTCCTTGAGTGTGACCTCCCCGTCTGCGAGGTCGCGCTCGCCGACGATCACGACCGTCTCGGCGTTGATGCTGTCGGCGTACTCGAGCTGTGCGCCGAAGCTCCGCCCCGAGACGTCCGACTCGACGATATGTCCCCGCTCGCGGAGCTCGCGGGCGATCCGGGCCGCCGTCTCCCGCGTGTCGCCCACCTGGAGCACGTAGTAGTCGGTGTTGAACTCCTCTGCAGGCCAGACACCTGCCCGCTGGAGCAACAGCGGCAGCGTCGAGTTCACCACCCCGGGTGCGACGCCGACCGCCGGAACCGACGGCCCGCCGTAGGATTCGATCAGATCGTCGTAGCGCCCGCCACCGAAGATCGCCCGGGAGATCTCTCCCTCGCTGTCGAAGCACTCGAAGACGACGCCGGTGTAGTAGTCGAGCCCACGGGCGGTCTCCAGCGAAACCTGACAGTGTGTGCGTGCGCCGAAGTCCTCGGCTGCGGCGAGCACGGCCTGCAGGTTCTCGACCGCCGGCTCGACGGCCTCGCTGAAAGCGACGAGCTCGTCTATGTCCTCGTTGCCCGCAGCCAGCAGCTCGACGAACGTCTCCGCCTGACCGTCCGAGAGTCCGGACTCGGTCAACAGCCGGAGATACTCCTCATCTGTGAGTTTCCCGGATTTGTCGACCGCGCGGATCGCCGCACCGACGTCGACGTCGGCGTCGAACGACCGGAGCAGCCCGCCGAGGATGTCGCGGTGGGAGACGCGAAACTCGAAGTCACCACTGTCGAGCCCCAGCGCCGTGAGGGCGTCGCCACAGAACGCGAGTATCTCCGCGTCCGCCTCCGGCGCGGTCGAGCCGATGAGGTCGACGTTCGTCTGGTAGAACTCCCGGAACCGGCCCTGCTGGGGCTCCTCGTAGCGCCAGAACGGCCGCGTCGAGAACCACTTGATCGGCTTCGAGCGCTCCTGTGCCTGGGCGGCGACCATCCGCGCCACCGTCGGCGTCAGCTCCGGCGTGAGCGCGACGTGTCTGCCGCCTCTGTCCTCGAACGCGTAGAGCTCTTCGACGATCTCCTCGCCGCTTTTGTCGATGTACAGCTGTGCCGGCTCCAGCGCCGGGGTCGCGATCTCCCGGAAGCCGTACCCCCGGGCGGTGGCCTCGATCGTGTCGATGACCTCCCGACAGGCCGCCATCTCCTCGGGGTAGACGTCCGAGAACCCCTTGATACCCTCGTCCATGCCACCGGGTTCGAGGAGGGCGCGCTTGAAAGACTCGTTTCGCTGTCTCTCGTGGTGACCGGCTGTGAGAGTCCCGATCACCACCGCCTCTCGTCGTGACCGGCTGCGAGAGCCTCGATCACCACCGCCTCTCGTCGTGACCGGCTGCGAGAGCCTCGATCACCGCCGCCCGAGTACCCGTGACTGCGTGTGTTCGGGGAACACCGCCGCGACCGTCTCGGGGCCGTGCTCGTCGGCCATCAGCGCCCGCAGCTCTGCCTCGTAATCTCCCTTCTCGAGCGCCGCCGACTGCCCCGTCTCGACGCGGAGCGTCTCTGTGACGAGCGCGTCGATCGCCCTGCGCCCGAACCCGGCGAGGGGCGCGAGGTGAGCGACGCCGTGGCGGTCCTCGAGGCTCCGGGCGACCGATCTGGAGACCGTGGGGACGCGGTCGTCCCGTCTGGTGCCGTCGGCGACCGCGTCGTACTCGAGCGCCGCGGCTCGCTCGAGTGCGTGTTCGTGGACGTGCTGGATGCCGTTTCGGGGGTAGCCGTCGGCGACCATCCGCTCGACGGCCTCGCTGGCGACGCCGGGATCGAGGCCGAGCCGACAGGCGCGAAAGCCGACGCGCTCGGCAGACTCGACGGCGTGACGGTAGTCGTCGGTGATTCCGAAGCTGCCACACAGAAGGGTGAGGGAGGCGAACGGTTCGAGCACGAGTGCCGCGAGAGTTGAGTCTTTGCCGCCACTGTAGAGGACGGCGACGTCCATCACCGACGTTTGATGTCGAAGCGTTTCGAGTCCGGGGTGAGCTCTTTGAGGAGCGCTCGCATCTTCTCCTCGTCGATCTTGCCCTGGATGCGGCCGCTCTGGGCAAGCGCGACGACCTGCTGTTCGACCTGCTCGCCGACCTGCGGCTTGGACATCTTCACGGTGTTGAGTCGCTTTCGCGCGCCGTCGGTCAGGTGCTGGCGCAACAGCGCCTGCTTCTGGGCTTCGACCTGTTGGCGCTGCTGTTCGAGTTGCTCCTCGTCGGCTCCTTCCGCCTGCTCTTTGAGCTGTTCCATCTTCTGTTCGCGGATCCGCTCGAGTTCGTCCTCGCTCGGCTCGCCACTCATACACGGCCGTTGGTGAGTCTCCGCCAAAACCGTTACGAACCCCACACCCGAGAGCGATCGAACCGACAGCGCAGGTCCGGCGGCGAGACCGTGCGCCAGAGCCAAAAGCCTCCGGGCCGAAAGGCGAGCATGAGCGAGCGCGAGATCCAGCGCACGGACGACCTGAGCGTCGACGTGGACGTCGAGGCTGGGCTCGAAGAGCCGCCGGCCGAGCGCACAGATGGCTCCACCGAGAACTCCGGCGGCGGCATCGTTCGATCGGCGTACGGCCGGACGCTCGGGCGCGTGCTCTCGACGCGCGGGCTCGTCGTCTCGGTCGTGCTGACGGCCGTCTTCGCTGTGCTGTTCGGGCTGGTGCCGTTTGTCGGCCTGCTCGGTCAGCTGGCCGGGATCGGAGCCGCGGGCTTCCTCTACGGGCTCGCCACCAGAGAGAGCCGCTACCTCGAGCTCGCGCTCGCAGGCGCGAGCGTCGGAACTGCGAGCGCGCTGTTCGGTAACCTGCTGGTCGTCACGATCGGATCGGCGACGGCGCTGCTCGGCTTCGGGCTGCTGGGCGGTGCCTTCTTGGGTGTCCTCGGGCACTACTTCGGTCGCGATCTCCGCGATGGGCTCTCACGGGAGCTCTAGTCGTCGAGGTGCCAGCGCTGGCCCTCGCGGTAGACGACGCCGTCGATCTCGAGCGCCTCGAGCACGTCCTCGGCGACCGAAAGCGGCACGTCGAGCTCGCGGCCGAGCTCGTCGGCGCGCTTGCCGCTGTCGGTCAGCGCTAGCAACAGCTCAGAGATCAGTCGCGGGTCGCCGTTGTCGATCGCACGCGTCAACGCCTCCCGGAGCTCTGTCATCCGACCTTGGGTCCATCGCTGGGCGAGCGAGAGCTCTCGTTCGAGCTGCTGGAGGTCGCGAAGCTGCGACACCAGCTCGACTACGCTCTCGCTCGAGCGCGTCAGCACGCGCGGTTCGCCGTCGGGGCCGGCCGCCTCGTCGACGCCGTCGAGTTCGCCGGGGAGCGCCTCGCCGTCGAGGGTGATCTTCACCTGGCGACACGAGCCCAGGTCCAGCCGGCTGCTCGCAGGGTATGCGCTTTTCGTCCCGAACTCGTACGGCGAGACGGTCACCTCGAGACGGACGTGTCTGTCGATCGAGAAGTACTTCCGCCGCCGCTCGTCCGTCCGGCTGTTGACCAGCCCTGCGTCCTCGAGCTTGCGGAGGTGGTCGATCACCGCTTTCGGGCTCACGCCGAGAAACTCACTGATCTCAGTCACGTAACACGGCTTGCGCGCCAGGAGCTGGAGGATCCGGCGACGGTTCTCGTTCCCCAGCAGATCCAGAAACTCGGCGGAGTCCATTCATCTACCGTAGTCGGCTCCACGGTAAAAGTGTACTCCCTCCTGCGGTGTGGACAGAGCGCGCTGATTGAGCGCCGTAATAAACGTTCGCCAAACATCTTATATGTGTGTGGGAAATACACGCACGATGTCGCGCATGTTCGAGCAGTTTTCGAGCGGCTACTACTTGGGCCGTCTCTACGTCGAACCGAGCAGCGAGGACACGGCGACGATGTGTCGCGAACAACACGAGCGGGTGAGCCGCCAGCTGTACGCGGACGAGGGGATTACACGCCTCGACAGCCCGCTCGTGATGAAACTCGGCTCGACACACCTCGCAGTACAGGGAGACGACAGCGTTCCCGCCGACACGCTCGCCGTGCCGGAGCAGTGGCTCGACGAGCGAGCCGTCCGGAACCCGCCGTCGTGGAGCGAAGTGCTGCTCGCGAAAGCCGAACACGCTGCACGGCTACTCGAGCTCTCGAGCGCGCCGCCCCTCGACGGAGACGACGCCCGCCGCTACCAGTGACGGACCGGACTGACGGCGTCGCGGGCTTTATGAGGGTGGCGGTCACGTTCCAGCACGATGCTCGACGACCTGCTGGGTCGGACCGAACTCAAAGCCCGCATCGCGGAGCTCGAAGACGAGCTCGCGAGCCTTGAACAGCGCCTCGAGGGGGCAGAGCGCCGACGCAAGGACGCAGTCACCGAGAAACAGGAGGCCCAGCGGCGGGCGAACAGGCTCGACGACCGCATCGCACAGCTCGAAGACGAGGTCGACCGCCTCCGGGCGGACGAGCCGGCGCTCTCGTTTCGACGCGAGACGACGCTTTCCGGCAGCGATCTCGATGAGGTGCTCTCGCGTCTGGAGTCGGTCCGGACGGGGGAAGAGGGTTCGCTGTCGGCGTTCGTCGCCGACGGCTCCGACCTCCCTGTCGCGGTGCGTGCGGCGTTCGGCGAGCGCGCGGCGCTCGTCGCCCGGGCCGCGCCCTGTCTGGCGCTCTGTGACGACGCCGGCCTCGTGAGCGTCTGTCTCCGGCCGCCGGTCCAGCCAGCGCCGTTCGCGCGCTGGGACGAGCGCTTCACGTTCGAGCGAGCGTGGTTCCAGCCACGCGGGCGCTACACGCTCGCGCTCGTCCGCTCTGACCTGTTCGCGATGGGCGTCTACGAGGGCGACCGGCGCAGCGCCTTCCACGGCTTCGACAGCACGCTCAAGAGCCAGCACTCGAAAGGTGGCTTCTCGCAGGCCCGCTTCGAACGCCTGCGCGACGAGCAGATCGAAGACCACCTCGACCGGTGTCGGGAGGCTCTGGAAGAGCGCGAGGGCGAGCGGCTGTTCGTCGTCGGCGAGCGCTCCGTTCTCGGCGAGTTCGCCGACGTCGCCGACGCGACCGCGGGTGTCGACGCCACTGGCGAGCCCGAGCCGGCGCTCGAATCGGCCTGGCGGGACTTCTGGACCGTCCAGCTCCGGGTGCTGTGACGGCTCACTGCTCGAGAAATTCGAGGAGCACCCGGTTGAAGAACGCGGGGTTGTCCTGGTTTGCGTTGTGGCCAGCCTCGGGAACGACCTCGTACCGGCAGTTCGGCCCTTTCTCCGCCCACGAGGGTGCGTCGCGTACGATCGTTCCGGTGCCGTCGAGCGCACCGTGTGTCAACAGAAACGGTCGCTCGATCACGTACCCCGGTTCGGCGTGTAGCGCCGTGGCGACCCCTTTCCAGACCGTGACGAACTCGCGTTTCGAAAGCTGCGACGTCGCGTTGTACGCGTATCGTTTGACCGCCTCCGTTTCCGCCGTCCGTTCAGCGATCGTCTTCCTGAGGTGACCCGCTGGCCAGATACGGAACAGGTACGGTGAGAGCCTGAGTGCGACGTACTCGAGCGTCGACGGGACCGTCGTGATGTCGGTCGCACCGACGACCGCGAGTGCACTCACTCGCGCTGGGTGGCGAAACAGGAACTCCTGTGAGACGTAGCCTCCGAAGGACTGTCCGACGAGGGCGACCTCGTCGATCCCGAGCCGGTCGAGGATCGCGACGAGATCCTCGACGACGACGGGAACGCTGAACGCCGTGCCGATCGGCTTCGAAATCCCGTGTCCGCGAACGTCCCAGCCCAGCACCCGGTAGCCTGCATCGAGGAGCGCCGCGAGCTGGTCGTCGAACATCCGATGATCCATCGAGGCGCCGTGGGTCAGGACGACCACCGGCGCCTCGTCCGGCCCGACAGCCCAGTAGTGTATCAGGGACCCCGCTCTGTCGAGAACGGCTGACTCACCCCAGTACTCGTACCTCGACACGGCTGGCGGGTTGGAGCGGCGGAATGATAAAGATAGGCTCCCTAAAGGGAGCTCAAGAGTGAACGGATACCGACGCCGTTCCCGGAGGCGCCCCCAGTGACCCGCAAGGATAGACACACCCGCCGTTGGTTCCTCGTCGTGGCGAGCACCGCCGCCACCGGGGTGGCCGGCTGCCTCGGTGAGTCCGACGACGACAGCGGCGATGAGCCGGCGATCCCAGCCGACCAGCAGGAGCTGATCGAGGCGTTCCTCGACGAGCTCGGCCAGCACGCAGACGTCGAGGACTGGTCGATGTTCGGCGACCAGTTCGTCCCCCGGTACGTCTCGGGCAACTCCCCCGAAGAGGACATCCCGATGCTCGGGGCGGCCTACGCGGGGATCGTCGAGGAGGGGTTCGAGTTCGAGACGATGCCGACGGCGCTCGACGAGGACGGGATCATCGACTGGATGGTGTACATCTTCCCGGAGTGGGCCGAGGAGTACCTCGAGGGGGAGATGAGCGAGGAGGAGTACCACACCGAGATCCGCGAGACGATCCACTGACGGCTCTCGACCGGGCTGTCATACGGTCGTGCGTGACTCTTTACCGCCACGTCTACACTACTCTCGGGTTTCAGACCGTGAAACCATCATGATTGCTACCTGCTCCCGAAAATAGTCACGCACGACCGTATCAGTACTTGGGCTCGGCCCCGGTGACGTCGTAGACGCGCTCCATCAGGTCGTCTCGCCGGCTCTGCCAGCTCTCGAACGCCTCGGGGCTGTCGGGGTAGTCGTCGTAGATCTCTTTGAGCTGTCCGGCGAGCTTGTTCACCTGATGGGCCTCCCGGAGGATGTCCCAGTGACCGCGGGTTCTGACGGCGGTGATGACCGCCGCCTTGAGCTTCTCGGGGAGCGAGAGCGAGACCGACCCCTTCTTGCCCATCAGGTCGATCAGCATCTGACCCGGCAGCGCCGTGACGACCTCGGTGAGCTCGTCCATCTCGTGGGCGCCGCCGAAGATGTTGTACAGATCCATCGCGGCGAAGCGCTTGCCGAAGTCGGTCTGGACGCGGCGGTTGTACGCCCAGAGCGCCGACTCGCCCACGTCGCCGTTGCCGATCGCTTCGATCGCGACCTCGGCAGCCCAGTGGCCGGCCTTGGCCGCGCCGGGGATGCCGCCGCCGGTCGTGGGGTTGACGTGACCGGCAGCGTCGCCGACCGACATGAAGCCGGGCGCGACCGCCGAGTCGTACGGCCGACGTGTCGGCAGCGCCGCGCCCAGTTTGTCTTTGACTTTCGCCCCCCGGAACTCGGGCTGGTTCTCGAGGTCGTCTTTCAGCACCGAGACGAGCTCCATCGGTGGCTTGTTCATCTGGAAGCCCAGCCCGGCGTTGATCTCCGTCCCCGTACGGGGGAAGTACCAGAGGTAGCCCAGCTTCTCGGTCGGTTTGAAGACGATGGCGTCGTCGTACTCGACAGGCTCTTTGGTCTCGATAATCTCGCGGTAGGCCGAACAGAACTGCTGGTAGGTGACGTTCGTGTCGTAGTTCGTCCCCTCGAAGTCGACTTTGTCCTGCAAGAACGAGAGCGAGCCGGCGGCGTCGATGACGACGTCGGCCTCGTACTCGATCGGGTTGCCTCGCCGAACCGCCGTGACGCCCTGGACCGTGCCGTTCTGGACGACGTCTTTGACGACAGTGTTGTACTCGATGTCAGCGCCGACACGATCGGCCTCCTCGAGCAACACCTCGCCGTAGCGCTTGCGGTCACACACCGCCCCCTTGCCGTCCTCGAAGGGGATGTCGTAGTTCTCGCCATCAGGGTTCATGAACATGGCGCGCCTGATGTTCTCGTTCGTGAACGACTCCTGGCGCAGATACTCGCGGTCGATGACGTCCGGGAACGTACTCTTGCCTTTGATCGCGTCCCCACAGGCGATGTGACCGCCGTCGTCCTCGCTCTTTCGTTCGAGAAGGACGACGTCGAGTCCCTCCTGTGCCGCAGTCGCCGCCGCGAAACAGCCCGCGGTTCCGCCTCCGACGACGACGATATCGCGGGTTTCGGATGTCATACTCCGTTCGTTCGGTGGGCTCTATTAAAAAACCTCATATCCCTGTCCGCCAGATCGCAGGCCATCGGACGGCAGTCGGGTGACGGTGCTCGCTCGTCGCCGAACCGACAGGGTAAACAGGGACGCTCTCGCAGTGAGCGCATGCTCAGACGCGGTGCCGGCTGGCTGGCTCGCCGCGGCACGCTTCCGACCTCGGCGCGGGCGGTGTTCGGCTACTACGCTCACTCGGGGGTGTTCGACGCTGGGAGCTTGCGGCTGAAACGCCGGGTCGACGCCCGCGTCGACGGGATGGTGCGCGAGGCGTTCGCCGACGTCGAGGAGGCCATCGCCGAGGAGTTCGGCTACGGCTACGTCTCGTTCAGCTACGACACCAAGCTGTTGCTGCCGGCGAAGCTCACACTGGGCTACCTCTACCGCCACGCCCCCGACGCCGACCACCGGGCAGAGGAGCTGACCCAGCTCGCGGTCGAGGCGCTGCTCGACGGCGACATGCGCGACGCGCGAAACGACGAGGAGTTCGACGATTTCGAGGTGGACTTCGAGGCAGACCGCGAGGACCGACGGCTCGTCGCCGAGATCGCACAGGAGGTGCTGCAGGCGCGTGTCGAAGCCCAGTTCGTCGACCACGCACCCGCGGTTCGCGAGACGTACGACTGGGCGGTCGAGCGCTCCGAGCGCCACCAGGACGAAGATCCCCGGTTCAGAGCGCTCATGGAACGAGCACAGGACGGCGACGACGACGCCCTCGCCGAGATCCGCGAGGCGTACAAGTTCGCCACGTTCGACGAGCAGCCCCGGCTGTTCACGACCGAAGAGCGTGCGCTTCCGTACTTCAAGACGCAGTACGACCGCGTCGGCGTCATCTACGACGCAATGCTCCAGATGTACCAGCACGCCGAGCTCCCGGTCGGGACGACGTTTCACCGCTCGATCGTGCTCGCGATCGTCGGCGCACAGCTCTGGCTTGACGACGTCGACGACTACCACGACGACCTGCGCGAGGGACAGCTGACGCCGGTGACCGCAGAGTACCTCCTCGCCGCCGACGACGCTGCCGCCCGCCGGGCGGTCGTCGAGATCAGTGATTCCTACCTCTCGCGCGCGAAGCGGCAGGCTGCGGCGGCCGACTCGACGCTCACCGGCATCGCCACCGAGTACATTCTTCGCAACGGTGACCCGACCGTCCTCCCTGGTTGAGTGAGCTGGAGGGCGGCGAGAGTGCCACACGCGCCGGAACACGGCGAGAGTGCCACACGCGCCAGAGGACGAATCTCCCGGGAAAACCGTCAGTCTGAGCGCTCGACCGCCGGGTCGAACCGCTCGAACCACGACGTGAGCTCGTCGAGTCGGTGGATACGCCGCTCCGGCGTCCCGACGTTGTGGTGTTCGTCGGGGTAGACGACGAGCCTCGCGGGGATGCCCCGTTTTCTGACGCTCACGTAGAGCTGTTCGGCCTGCGTGGGCGGCGTTCGCCAGTCCTGCCCACCGGCGGTGAGCAACAGCGGCGTCTCGATCTCGTCGACGTCGGTGATGCTCGAGTGCTCGTGGTAGGTCTCTCCGGCCTCCCAGGGCAGACCGAACTCCTGGCCGTGCCAGGCGTGCATATCGCCCGTCGCGAACGACGGGCGGAGGTCGTAGATGCCGTGTTCGGGCGCGGCGGCCGCGAACAGATCTGTACGGGTCACGAGGAACGCGGTCGAGATCCCGCCGTAGGAGAAGCCGGTCGCGAACGCCCGATCGGGGGCGATCCAGCCCCGATCGATCAACGCCTCTGCGACCGCCAGCTGGTCGTCGGTCTCGACGGTCCCCCACCGACCACGGAGCGTCTCACAGAACGCCTGCCCGTAGGAGGTCGAACCACGGTAGTTCGGTTTCACTACCAGGTATCCCCGGCTCGTCCAGCACGCGATCTCGAAGGAGAACGCCGGCGAGTCGTACGACATCGGTCCGCCGTGGATCGAGAGAATGCCGGGGCAGGGCTCCGGCTCGTCCGGATCGAACGCCTCGGGGAGGTAGACGATCGCCTCTACTGTGTGTCCGTCGCGCTCGATGGTCACCCGTTCGGCGCGTGGGGTGTGGTTCGTCTCGACGAACTCGTCGTTGAGCGCAGAGAGGCGTGTGAGCTCCTGGGTGTCGAACAGCGCGGTCTCGTCTGCGGCGTATACGTCGGGTCCGTCAGTCGGATGGCTGAGCACCGCCGCCACGACTCCGCCGCGGGCGTCGAACCCGGCAAGCTCCCGGTCGCGTCCCTGCGCCGGAAACGCCCGCCTCGGCTCGCTGCCGTCGGCTGCGAACACGGCCGGGCGGGTGAGTCCCTCGTCGGCGATCGACGCCACGACCGTCTCGTCGTCGAGCCAGCGGAGCCCACCCCACGAAACCACTTCGCGGTCGAGCCCGTCAGAGACCGCCTCGTACCGCCCGGCCTCGGTGTCGGCGACGTACAGCTCACCCTGTCTGTAGAAGTTCTCGGGATCCCACGCGACGAACGCGAGGCGGTCTCCCTCGGGGCTCCACTCAATCGCGAACGTCATCACGTCGCCCTCGGTGACCCGCTCGAGTCCGCCCCCGTCGGGGTCGATCACGTAGACGTCCATCGCGTTCGAGTCGTCGGGCCGGTCGGTCCGGTTCGAGACGAACGCGATCCCCTCGGGACCCCAGGTCGGCTGGCAGCCGACCCAGGCCTCGCGAGCGCCCTGCCCGTAGGCGTCGTCGAGGCGGTGCGTCTCGCCAGTCAGGTCGACGACGAACAGGTACGTGGTGACGTCGTCGAGCCAGCCGACGCCGTCGGCTTTGTGCTGGAGGCGCTCGGTCTCGATCGGCCCGCTTTTCTCGCGCCGGCGCTCGAGGTACTCGGTTTGCTCGTCCGTTGGATCCCGCGCCGAG
>Ga0207421_10004137_pt1 | contig 16928 bp, 15 predicted proteins | sample SodLakKL_010_SED_4_FD_187542 | JGI IMG/M metagenome (GOLD analysis project Ga0207421, IMG submission 187542) | Alkaline sediment microbial communities from Lake Tanatar, Kulunda Steppe, Russia - 8KL_010_SED (SPAdes) (version 2) | ecosystem: Environmental > Aquatic > Non-marine Saline and... | reverse complement strand
GCGCACCACCGAGGAGGCCCAGGCCTATCTGCAACTCGCCGAGCGGATCATGGGCGCCGGCTGGATCACGCCTAAGCACTTCCGCTTCGGCTCCTCCGATCTGCTCGATGACCTGCTGATCACCCTGGGGATGGCGGGCGCGCCGGCAGGGGGCGCGGCATGAACCAGCCGGGTTCCGACGACCCCGGACCCCGGTCACTCAACGGCTCCTGAGTTCGAGGGGCGGGTCACACGCCGTCGGGAGCGGCTTCCTCATGACCCGGCCCCTCGGCATGGACCCGCTCCAGGTCGACGATGCGCGATCGGCTCATCACCACCTTCCAGCGCTGCAGGGTCGGCGGCTGGTCGCCCTGCACCTCGCGGATCACCAGGTTGATCAGGTGGCGCTTCTCGACCTCTTCCCGCACCACCTGACCCTTCTCCAGCCGGTAGACCCGGTGACTGCCCTTGTCCATCAGGCGCGCCAGCAGCGAGAGGTCCAGCGTCAGGGTCTCGCGGGTATGCTCGTAGCCGCTGAGAAAGCGGGTCGGCGACATCCGCGAGCGCGAGCGGTAGTGCAGCACCACTTCCTCGCGCTGGGCCACGCTGCGCTTTCGCACCCGCTGAATCTCCTCATCCAGCTTGAGAAAGCGTGCGTAGTCGAACCACTCGAGCTGGTGGCCCACTGGCACGTTGCGGGTGGGATCCAGATACTGCCGGCGCCACTTGGGCCGTCCTCGTCGCAGCAGCCGCCACAGGGTATTGCGCAGGTCGTCCTTGAACACCTCACGCAGGGCGTAGATCCCCGCCATGGCCAGCACGAACAGCGCGGTGATATCCGAGAGGGCATCGCGCACCCTGAGCAGTCCCAGCGAGACGAACACCATCACCACCGCGGTGGCCAGGGCCTTGACCGCCTTCTGCTCGCCACCGCCGAGCTCCTGGGTCTTCTGCTTGAGGGTCACCGGAAACTCGATCAGCCGGCGCAGCAGGCGCATCTTGTTGGACATGCGGGTCGGATCCAGCGTCACCCGCTCGGAGTTGTACTCCTTGGCCTCGCGGTAGGCGCCCTCCTCCGCGCAGATCGCCAGCAGCCGCTCACGGATCTCGCGGAAACGCGCGCCCCTGGGCAGAACGGCGACCAGCGCCAGCAGTCGCTGCTCGGTGAACCAGGAGAGGTAGTTGTCGATGGTGACGTAGTAGCGGTTCAGGCTCTCCTCCGCGGGCTGCTGGCGACGCAGCCGCTTGAGAATGCCGGCGGCCAGTTCGGCATGCTCCTGAAGCCTCGCCTCCAGAGAGGTCTCCTCCTTCTCTTCATTGCGTCCCTTCGCTTGGCTACCGGCAGCCTTCTCCTCCTGGTCAGGCGTCGCCCTGTCATTGTTGGCCGCCGCCTTATCCTTGCCGGCCACCGGCTTGTCCTTGCCGGCGGCGGCCTTCTCGTCCCGGCGCACTCGGCGGGCGGCCTCCAGCAGCGAATGGTTGGAACGCTCCAGGGCTTCCACGTACTGGTAGGCATAGAGGCTCATCCCGAGACGATACTGGTCCGGGTCGAGCCGGCCACGCTCTGCGAGGCGGCTGAGCACCATCGGCAGCCGGTAGCGGTCGCTGTAGTAGGTGCGCTTGACGTGGATCGCCGCGTGGTAGAACGCCTCCTCGGCGAGCACCCTGGGGCCGAGCCCCAGTTCGCCGGGAACGAACAGGAAGAGGTCGAGCTGATGGGACGTCTCCTCCTGGAGCACCCGTGAGATGCGCAGGGAGAGACTGTCCGGGCGTTCGACGCTGATCATTGTGACGGATCCGGGGAAGCACCCCGGGCGCTGGTGTCCCCTTTCGGATCGGCCATCCCGGCCTCGCCAGGCTCACGCCCGCTGGCATCGCGGCTGTCGCCGCGCTCGCTGCTGCCATCCAGGCGGCCGCCACCGCGTCCCTCCATGCTGACGCTGAGCCGCGGCACCCCGAGATCGACTTCCAGCTCCTCCATGCGCTGACGCAGCAGCAGGTTGAAGGCGCGGGCCACGTCCCACTGCATCTCCGGCGCGGTACGAAAACGCATGCGCAGGATCGGGCAGCCCTCCTCGAAGGCCTGGATACCCTGCATCTCGATCGGCGACCAGATGTGGTGGCGCATCATCGGGTCCTGGCGAAGCGTCTGGGCGGTCTCCTGCATCAGGGTGATGGCGTCGTCGATCTTCATGTCGAAGGGAATGCGGATCTTCATCAGGGCGATGCCGAACTGGCGTGACATGTTGTGGATCGATTCGATGCGGCTGAAGGTGATGATGTGAACCACCCCATCCAGATCCCGCAGGCGAACGGTGCGCAGCGTCAGGCCCTCCACCGTCCCGATGTGGCCGTTGATCTGCACGAAGTCATCCACCGCCATGGAGTCCTCGATGAGGATGAAGATCCCGGTGATCAGGTCCTGCACCAGGGTCTGGGCCCCGAAACCGATGGCCAGGCCGATTACCCCGGCACCGGCCAGCAGCGGTGTGACGTTCACCCCCAGGTTGGCCAGACCGACGATGGTGGCGATGATCACGATGGTGGCGAAGATCACGTTGCGGATCATCGGCGTGATGGTCTGGGCCCGGGCCTGATTGACCCGGCGCCCGCGAGAGCGTGCGGAACTGGTCATGGCCCGCTGAATGGCGGTATCGGCGAAGATCCAGGCCAGCCAGGCCAGCAGCAGGGTGAACGCGAGGGCCAGCAGCGCCTGACCGATGCGCGCGCTGGCCACCCCCTGCTGGCCTAGGCCGATCAGGGAGCCGCCCCACACCTGCAGCGAGAGTTCGGCGAAGCCCAGCCAGGCGGCGGCATGGGCCAGTACATAGCCGAAGCGCTCCAGGCGCTGTCGGTACTGGCTGAGGCGCCGCCGCTGGTTGCGCTTGCTGCGCTGCTCACCGTGACGACGTAGCAGCCCGGTGACCACCAGCGCCAGGACCAGCAGCGAGGCGGAGATGATCGAGCGCGCCAGGGCGGTGCCCACGTCGCCACCGGTGACGAAGATCGCCACCAGCGACCCCCCCACCAGCAGCAGGGCCGGCACGTGCCACAGACTGCCCAGCACCTGCACCACGCTGGCGCTGCCTTTGTGTTCGCGACGCTCGCGCCAGAGGCGGTTACGGATGATGTGCTGAATCGGCCGCTTGAAGCGCAGGATGAAGCGCACGCTGATCAACGCCGCCAGCATGTTGGCCAGCACCGAGAACAGCCCCGCCAGCTCATCGCCGAGCAGAGCGGAGAGCCGCGTGGAGTTGAAGGCGTCACCCAGGGCGACCAGCGCCCCGATCAGGAACAGCGGGCGCAGCGCGCGCTGCTGCAGGATCTGTACCGCTCGGAAGCGGTGCCCGCGGGTGAACACCGACACGAAGGTTTCCACCACCACCGAGAGGGTGCGCCCGCACAGCGCCACATAGGCCACCACCAGGGCCATCAGACGACCAGAGCTATCCGGGACCAGCTGGGCGACACCCAGCACCAGGGCGAAGGCCAGCAGCCATGGCAGCATGCGGCGCAGGAAGTGCACGGTGAGCAGCCAGGCCCGCGGATCCCGGGGCAGATCCAGCGGCCAGCCGCGGCGACGCGCCAGCAACCGTCCCAGGGCGATCAGGATGACCAGCAGCCCGACCCAGATACCCAGCAGAACCGCCCCTTCGATCAGGAAGTGCATCAGCTCGGCATTCCCGGTGCCGGTCACCAGACCGCTGAGGTCCTCCCAGCCATGCTCCAGCTGGTTGCGCCAGCGATCAATGGGCGACTGCCCCGCTTCGGCCTGCTCGCCAAGATCGCTGAGGGTCTCGGCCAGGGCACCGAGCAGCCCCTGCCGCGGGGCGATGGCGCCCTGTTCCACCGCCTCGCCTTGTACCCGCTGCAGGTCGCGCAGATTCTCCAGCAGGGCACCACGCTGTTCGGCATCCTCCAGGGTAGCGATCACCTGATCGAGGGATTCCTGGAACGCCTGGGGATCATGCTCTGCGGCAGGCTGCTCGGCTCCGCCCATCAACCCGGACAGGCCGAGCTGCTGGGCCTGGGCGGGCAGCACCAGCAGGAACAACAGTAGCCAGGTCAGACAGGTGAACAGGCTTCGGCGCAGTGGTAACGACATCGTTTCTCCGTCTTCGATCGGCGACGCTGGTCGCCAATATGTTAGGCTCCCCGCGAGCCCATCGGTCACGCACAGGATGCCGCCATGACGCCGCTACCGCCACCCGAACCCCGCAATCCCGACGGAGAGATACGCCGTGTCGGGGTCGAGATCGAGTTCGCCGGGTTACCGCCCCGCGACACCGCCGAACTGGTGCGCGATCTGTTCGGTGGTGAACTGGTGGTCGTCAGCGCCCATCGGCTCAGGGTCCAGGGGACCCGCTGGGGCGAGTTCGTCATCGAACTGGACACCCAGTATGCCCACCCCGACGCCGAAGTGCTCGATGCCAAGCCCAGGGACGACACCGAGTGGGAGCGTCAGCGCCATCAGATGCGGGTCGACTTCCACACCCGCACCCGGGAGCTGATCGGCGACGTGGTCACCGGCCTGGTACCCACCGAGATCGTCTGCCCCCCGGTGCCCTGGGACGAGCTCGATGAACTCGACGCGCTGTTCGTCGGACTGCGCGAGCATGGCGCAAAGGGCACCGACGCCAGCCTGCTCTATGGCTTTGGCCTGCACCTCAATCCGGAGGTGCCGAGCCTCGAGGTAGCGAGCCTGCTGGCCCACCTGCGCGCCTACCTGCTGACCGCCGAGTGGCTGCGCGAGCAGATCGACGTGGACATCACCCGCGAGGTTCTGCCTCATGCCAACCCTTTCGCCAAGCCCTATGCGTTGAAGGTGCTGGCACCGAACTACGCGCCGGACCTGGATACCCTGATCGGTGACTACCTGGCGGATAACCCGACCCGCAATCGCGAGCTGGACATGACCCCGCTGTTTGCCTATCTGCGGCCGAACTACCCCCACGAGCTGTTTCGCAACAAGCTGGTCAAGGCACGCCCCACCTTTCACTACCGGCTACCGGACGCCCGCCTCTCCGAGCCCGGCTGGGGCTCCGTAACGGAGTGGAACCGCTGGCTCGAGGTGGAGAAGCTGGCCGCCGACGAAGAGACCCTGTCTCGTCGGGCGGCTGGCTACGTGGCCAAGCACACCCGCTCCCCGCTGGCCAGGATGTGGCTGCGCATGCGCGGCTGGGTGGGCACCGCGTGAGCAAGCATCGCCCCCTCATCGGTATCACCACCTCGGACCGCAAGAGCCAGATCGCCTGGCTCTTCGACTGGTTCGCGGTGTGGCGCCACGGCGGCCACCCGCTGCGTCTATCGCCTTCGCGCCCCATGCCCAAGCAGCTCGATGGCCTGATCATCGGCGGCGGTGACGATATCCAGGCCCACCTCTACAATGCCGAGGTGCAGCTCGACGTGCGGGTGGATCCTCAGCGTGACGAGCTCGAGCTCGAACTGCTGGAGCGTTTCATCCCCGCGGACACCCCGGTCCTCGGGATCTGCCGCGGCGCCCAGCTGATCAACATCTATCTGGGCGGTACACTCGACCCGGACATCTATACCACCCACGAGGGGCTCAAGCGGCGTCGCACCGTGCTGCCGCGCAAGACGGTGGACATCGTCGGCGCCAGCAAGCTGCACCGCATACTGGGGGTCAGCTGGTGCCGGATCAACAGCCTGCACCATCAGGCGGTCAATCGGGCCGGCCGCGGCATCGAGATCGTCGCTAGGGATCGCGACGGCCTGGTACAGGGCATCGAGTCCCGCGATCACGAGTTCCTGATCGGCGTGCAGTGGCATCCGGAGTGGCTGATCTTCAACCGTCCCCAGCAGCGGCTGATCCGCGCCCTGGTCAAGGCCGCCACCCGCCATCGCGACCGGCCAACGGACGATCCGGCGACCTGACACGACGATCTGACACGACGACGGCCACCCGAGGGTGGCCGTCGCAGGTCGTGCCAGGCGCGGATCAGCTCTCCAGGGTAGCCTCGAGAGTGATCTCGGCATTCAACAGCTTGGAGACCGGGCAGCCGGCCTTGGCCTTCTCGGCACACTCCTCGAAGGCCGCCTGATCGGCGCCCGGGATCTTCACCCGGCTCACCAGATGAATGCTCGGGATATGGAAGCCGCCTTCCGGATCCTCGGCCAGCGTCACGGTGGCCTGGGTATCGATGCTCTCGGCCTCCATGCCGGCATCGCCCAGGATCAGCGACAGCGCCATGGAGAAGCAGCCGGCATGGGCGGCGCCGATCAACTCTTCCGGATTGGAGCCCGCCTCGCCCTCGAAGCGCTGGCGAAAGTCATAGGGCGTCTCCTTCAGCACGCCGCTCTCGGTGGACACCGTGCCCTTGCCGTTCTTGATGCCGCCCTGCCAGCGGGCGGAAGCCGTCTTGGTAATGCTCATGGGTTACTCTCCCGAGTGAATGGCGTTAATGACATGAATGGCGTTAACGAGGTGAATGGCAACCCCAGTGTAGACCTCTCTCACGCCGGCGCCTCTTGAGAGAGTGACTCGAGCGCCGCCTCATAGTCCGGCTCATCCTTGATCTCGCTCACCAGCTGGCTGTGGATCACCTTGTCGTTCTCGTCCACCACGACGACCGCACGGGCGCAGAGCCCGTTCATGGGACCGCTGCACAGGTCCACGCCCCACGCCTGGTGGAACTCGGGGTGACGGAAGGTCGAGAGGGTCTCCACGTTATCCAGCCCCTCCGCACCGCAGAAGCGCTTGGCGGCGAAGGGCAGGTCGGCGGAGACCACCAGCACCACGGTATTGGCCATCTCCCCGGCGAGCTCGTTGAAGCGGCGCGTGGAGGTGGCACAGGTCGGGGTGTCGACGCTGGGAATGATGTTGAGCACCTTGCGCTGGCCGGCAAAGTCGGCCAGCGTCACATCGACCATGTCGGTGTTGGTCAGGGTCAGGGCGGGCGCCGCCTGGCCCACGTCCGGAAAATCGCCGGCCACATCTACCGGGGCTCCGGCGCGATTTACCTGTTTCATGCCCACACTCCTCGATCATCGTGAAAGAATCCGAGACTAACGGTCCCACGCCCAGGCGGCCAACACCAGCGTCAACGCTTGCCGTCACGCAGCGCCAGCAGGGCATCGGACAGCGCCGCGGCGCCCAGCTCACGCATGGCGGCGACGTTGCGCTCGGGGATCGCCTCGGGGTTCGGGTAGTGCTCGAGCGCCTCCTCGAGCCCCGCCTCGCGAAGCAGATGCAGCATCGGGAAGGGCGAGCGGTTGGTAAAATTGGCCGCATCGTGCTGCTCCGCCCCCTCGAAGCAGTAGTCGGGGTGAAAGCTGGCCAGCTGATAGATACCGTCAAAGCCCTGCTGAGTCAGCAGCGCCTCGGCAATGGCCAGGAAGTCGAGGTAGTCGTCGAACTCCTCGAGGCCATCGGTCAACACCAGCAGGGTGGTCTCGATCGTTGCAGTCGCGTCGAGTCGCTCGCACTCGGCGACCAGAGCCAGCAGGGCCCGTTCCCAATCGGTGGCGTCCACCGCCACGTAGCGGATCGTGTCGCGGGCCACCTCGCGACCGGCAAAGGGGCAGACGTTGTGGGCGACCACGAAGGTCTCGACCCAGGCGCGGGTGGCGATCAGGGTCTGATCCTGGGGGCGCTCGGCGGATGCGGACATGAAGACTCTCGCGGCAGCAGGGAAATGGGGTCTGCTATTGTGGCAGAAACCGCGCCCGACGCGAGAAAAGTCCCTGGCCTGAAAAGGAGCCATCATGTCCGCCTCCCCTCTGCCCCCGGCAACGCCACCCAGCGTCACGCTGTCTGCCACCGCCCAGGAGCCCGTCGTCGAGATCCCCGCCATCGGTCAGGGCACCTGGTACATGGGCGAGGGGCTCGCCCCCCGCCAGGATGAGGTGCGAGCGCTGCAGCACGGCCTGGCGCAGGGCATGACCCTGATCGACACTGCCGAGATGTATGCCGACGGCGGCGCCGAGGACGTGGTGGGCGAGGCGCTGGTGGGCCGGCGCCACGAGGCCTTCCTGGTCTCCAAGGTCTACCCGTGGAACGCCGGGCGCGACTCGGCCATCGCCGCCTGCGAGGCGAGCCTGAAGCGCCTGAACACCGATCATCTGGACCTCTACCTGCTGCACTGGCCGGGCGACATTCCCCTGGAGGAGACCCTGGAGGCGTTCGACCGGCTGCGCGAGGCCGGCAAGATACGCCGCTTCGGCGTCTCCAACTTCGATGTGGACGAGATGGCGGCGCTGCACGCGCTGCCCGGCGGCGAGAGCTGCGCCGTCAACCAGGTGCTCTATCACCTGGGCTCCCGGGGCATCGAGCACTCCCTGCTGCCCTGGCAGCGAGCGCACGCCATTCCCACCATGGCCTACTGCCCCCTGGCCCAGGCCGGCAATCTGCGCCGGGAGCTGCTCACCCACCCCGAGCTGCTCGAGATCGCCTCGTCGCTCGGCGTCACCCCCACCCAGCTGCTGCTGGCCTGGGCGATTCGTCCCGTGAGCGGACGACGCGACGTGATCGCCATCCCCAAGGCCACCGGCCTGGAGCACGTCGAGCAGAATGCCGGGGCGCTGATGATCCAGCTCAACGACGAGGCGCTGGACCGCCTCGACGCCGCCTTCCCGGCGCCCCGACGCAAGGAACCGCTGGATATCGTCTAGACCCTGCGCGACGCGAACCGGTCGGCGAGCCGCGTCGGCTCCGGCAGCTTGGTGCGGCGCAGGCAGGCCGTGACCCACTCCAGCGCCGTTGCCAGCGACACCCGGTGTCCCGACGAGACGAAGAGCGGCTTCACGCCGACCCGCGAACGCAGCACCGCCCCGATCACCTCATCCTCCGGGCCATCGGTGAGCGGTGTCCAGTCGCCCCTCGCCGGCCCCGGCTCGCCGTGACGCCCGCAGAGCCGCGACTTGGCCACGCCGATGGTCGGCAGGTCGAGCCAAAGCCCGAGATGAGAGGCCACCCCCACTCGCCGCGGATGGGCGACGCCCTGGCCGTCCACCATCACCAGCTCGGGCCGCACCGTCAGCTTTGCAAAAGCCCCCAGCGCCGCCGGCACCTCGCGAAACGACAGCAGCCCCGGAATGTAGGGCATCCGCGTCGGTTCGCGATGCACCATCCGCTCCACCACCTCGAATTCACCCGATTCCTGCGCCGGCCAGGCGAGCACGACCACTGCCGCCCGGGTGATCTCGCCCCGCTGCTCGAAGCCGATATCCACCCCGGCGATGTGACGCACCGGGCCGAGCCGATCCTCGCGCTCCACCCGTCCGGCCAGGCGCCGCTGCAGGGCGATGGCCTCGCGTGGCGCCAGGTTCCAGTCGTGGAGGGGAGTGAGTGACATCGGGGCTCCTGAACAGCCGCTCTCGAGTGGCGTAGACTATCGCCTTTCGACGCCAGCCAGGGAAGGGAGCCCCGCCGATCATGTTGACACTGATCCATACCGCCGACTGGCACCTGGGCCAGAGCTTTCACGGCCAGGAGCGCCATGCCGAGCACCGCGCCTTCCTGGCCTGGCTGCTCGATACGCTCGAGGAACGCCAGGCCGATGCCCTGCTCGTGGCCGGCGATATCTTCGACGTGGTCAACCCCTCGCTGCGCGCCCAGGAGCTGCTCTATGACGTCATCGTCTCCGCCCACGAGCGGCTGCCGCGCCTCGATATCGTGCTGATCGCCGGCAATCACGACAGCGGCAACCGCATCGAACTGCCCGCGCCGCTGATGCGCCGGCTGCGCACCCACGCCCTGGGCCGAGTCAGCTGGCTCGACGACGGCCGCCTGGACGCCCAGCGCCTGCTGGTGCCGCTCACCGACGCCGCCGGCGAGACCCGCGCCTGGTGCCTGGCGCTGCCCTTCCTGCGCCCCGCCGAGGTGACAGGCGCGGCCCAGGCGAGCCATGACGCCGAGGGCGAGCCCGGAGACATCCCGGTCAACGACGCGCCACGCAACGACTACGTCGCCGGCATCACGCGGGTGCATCGCCAGCTCATCGAAGCGGCCCGCGAGCGGCGCGAGCCCGGCCAGGCGCTGGTGGCCATGAGCCACGCTCACCTGCACGGGGCGGCCGTCTCCGAGGCCAGCGAGCGACCCATCGTGATCGGCGGCGAAGAGTCGATCTCCGCCGCCCTCTTCCCGCCGGAGATCGCCTACGTGGCGCTGGGCCATCTCCACCGCGCCCAGCACGTGGGCGAGCCGCGCATCCGCTACAGCGGCAGCCCGCTGCCCCTGGACTTCAGCGAGGTGGGCTATCCCCACCAGGTGGTGGCGGTCACCCTCGACGGCGAGGCGCTGACCGATACCCAGGCGATCCCGGTGCCGCGCCCGGTGGCCATGCACCGCATCGGCCCCGGGCCGCTGGACCGGGTGCTGGCCGAGCTCGAGGCCCTGGAGGAGGATCCGGCTCTCGAACGCGAGCTCTGGCCCTGGCTGGAGGTGCGCGTGGAGCTCGAGGCGCCGATTCCCGACCTGCGCGCCCGGGTGGAGGCGGCGCTCAAGGGCAAGGCCCTGCGCCTGCTGCGCCTCGAACGACGCCTGCCAACGGTGGAGGGGAACACCGACGCCGCGCGGGTCGATCTGGCGTCCCTGGGCCCGCGCCGGCTGTTCGAGCGCACCTGGGAGTCGCGCTGGGGCGAGGCGCCGAGCGAAGCGGTGCTGGCCGACTTCGATCGGCTACGCCAGGAGGTGCTAGACGCAGACGACACGGACGCCGCCGCCCCGGAGGCCCGCCCATGAAGATCCTCGCCTTGCGCCTGGAGAACCTCGCCTCGCTGCCCGGTCCGCTTGCACTCGATTTCACCGCGCCGCCGCTCAGCGACGCGGGGCTCTTCGCCATCACCGGTCCCACGGGGGCGGGCAAGAGCACCCTGCTCGATGCCCTCTGCCTGGCGCTCTACGGCAGCACCCCGCGGCTGCGCCAGGCACCCAGCCGCGACAGCCAGATCGACGACACCCCGGACTCCACCCTGACCACCAGCGACCCGCGCACCCTGCTGCGCCGGGGCACCGGCAGCGGCTACGCCGAGGTGGACTTCCTGGGCCGGGACGGCCGCCGCTATCGCGCCCGCTGGGCGGTGCGCCGAGCCCGGGAGAAGGCCACCGGCCGCCTGCAGGCGGTGGAGCAAACGCTCACCGACCTCGACGACGACCGCCTGCTCACCGCCCAGAAACGCGAGTTCGAGCGCCTGCTGCCGGAGCGCCTGGGGCTCACCTTCGACCAGTTCACCCGCGCCGTGCTGCTCGCCCAGAGCGAGTTCGCCGCCTTCCTCCAGGCCGACGACAACGCCAGAAGCGACCTGCTGGAGCGCCTGACCGGCACCAGTGAGTACTCGCAGATCTCCGTGGCCGCCTACCGCCGCGCCAACGAGGCGAGGAAGACCGTGGAGGCCCTGGAGACGAAGCTCGCCGACGACCTGCCCGCCGAGCCCGAGGCCCGCGCAGCGCTGGAGCGAGACGCCGAGGCCACCGGACAGGCCCTCACGCATTTGCAGACCGAGGAAGAGACCCGCAAGGCGCAGCAGCGCTGGCACGACGACGATGTCCGCCTGGATGACGCCTACCGCCAGGGCATGACGAAGCAGCAGGCCGCAGAGACCGACTGGCAGGCCCTTGCCGAGCTTCGCGCCGACCGCGACCGGCGCCGGCTGATCGCCCCCCGGCGCCAGGATCTCGCCCGCCAGGCCCGCCTGCCCGAGCTGATCACCGAGCTCGAGCGCACCCGGGACGATACCCGCCAGGCACTGGCCCAGGCGCAGCAGACGGTGCAGGATGCCAGCGCCGCCCACGACCGCGCCGGCAAGCAGCTCGAGGCAGTCAGCGAGGCGCGCCAGCGGGCCGAGCCGGCGCTGCGCGAGGCCCGCGAACAGCATCATGCCCTGGCCCAGTGCCAGCGCGAGCTGGCCAAGCTCAAGACCGACCGCAACCGCGCCCGAGAGCAGGTCACGAACAAGCGCGAGGCACACCGGCAGGCCAACGACGCCCAGCGCCAGCGGCTCGAGCAGCAGCGCCAGTGGCAGACGGCCCTGGCCAAACTGGTGGGTGAGCACTCACACCATCACGCCGCCCGCCAGGCCATCCAGCAGGCCCACGACGGGGCCGCCGCCCGTCAGCTGGGGCTGGGCGAGCTGCAGGCCGCCTGGCGCGAGGCCGACCAGGCCGACCAGGCTTACCGTCAGCTCGAGAGGCGCCTGGCCGAGTCCGATCGGCGCCTGGCGACCCTCACCCGGGACGGCCAGGCCGCCCGCCGGCAGCTGGAGGAGCGCAAGGCCCATCATGACAGCCTCGCCGCCTTCATCGCCCGGGCTCGTGCCGCCAGAAGCGAGAGCATCGCCACGCTGCGCGAGAGCCTGCAGGAGGGCGAGCCCTGCCCGGTGTGCGGCGGTCTCGACCACCCCTGGCGCCGGCAGCCGCCGGCCACCCCTGAAGCGGCCCAACTCGCCGCCCAGCAGAAAGAAGAGGAGCGCCAACTCGAGGCCGCCCGCAGCGACCATGAGCAGGCGCTGAATGCTCATCAGGCGCTGCAGGCACAGTACAAGGTCGCCCGGGATACCCAGCAGCAGCTGAAGGAGGAGGAGCCGACCGCCCAGGCGCGATGGGACGCCGCCCGCCGGGCGCTCGAGGCCCACCCGCTGATCCCGGAGCTCTCCGCTGTGGCAGTGGGCGAGCGCGATGCCTGGCTGAGCCAGCAGCGCCAGCGAAGCCTCGAGGAACGCAACGCCCACCGGGCACGCCTGGAGCAGCTCCAGCGCGCCGAGGCCGAACTCGCCCCGCTGGAGGATTCGCTGCACCAGGGGGAGCTCGCCCTCACTCGCCTGACTGCCGAGAAGGCCAGCGCCGAGACACAGCTGGCCGAGCTGGACCAGCGCCTTCCCTCTCTGCAGCACCAGCATGACGACACCGAACGGGCCCTGCGCGCCCTGCTCGGCGATCACGCCACGCCGGAGGCCTGGCAGCAGCGCCTGGACGACGCCGAGACCCAGGCCCGCCGGACCCGGGATATCGCCCTCTCCCGTCGACACGACGCCGAGCGGGAGCAGCAGCGGCTCGCTCAGCAGCTTGCGCACCAGGAGCAGCAACTCACCGCCCTGCACCAGGAGCGCGACCAGCTCGCCCGTGCCCTCGCCGAATGGCGTGAACAGCATCCCGAGCTGGACGACGCCACTCTCGCCCGCCTGCTGGCCCAGGGCGACGAGGAGGCGCACGAGGAGGAACGGCGGATCGAAGCGGCCGACCAGGCCCGCCAGCGCGCCGCGGCCACCCTGGCCGAGCGGCGCAGCGCCCTGCTTCGCCACCGCCGCGGCCAGGGGCTGGTCGATGAGGAGGATGAGAAGAACGACGAAGGCCTGCTCGGCGACGCCATGGCCGATGCCTTACGCCGCCGCCAGGCGGCCCTGGCCGAGGCGCAGGCCGAACTGGCGCCGCGGCTGGAGGCCGCCCAGCGTGCCCGCGACACCGCCGCCTTCGCGCTGGGCGACGACGACCGCCGACGCCAGCGCCAGCAGGCCGGCCAGGGCGAACTGGAAGCGGCCCGCGCCGAGCATCGCCGCTGGGGGCAGATCAGCGAGCTGATCGGCTCCGCCGACGGCAAGGTGTTCCGGCGCATCGCCCAGGCCTACAACCTGGAGCTGTTGCTGGAACACGCCAACGTCCACCTGGCCGGGCTCAGCCGCCGCTACCGCCTGGCGCGGGGCGGCTCACCGCTGGGCCTGCTGGTGGTGGATCACGACATGGGCGACGAACGACGCTCGGTGCATTCGCTCTCCGGCGGCGAGACCTTCCTGGTCTCCCTGGCCCTCGCCCTGGGGCTGGCGTCCATGGCATCCGGTGAACTGGTGATCGAGTCGCTATTCATCGACGAGGGCTTCGGCAGCCTGGACCCGCAGTCCCTGGCACTCGCCATGGAGGCCCTGGACGGCCTGCAGGCACTGGGCCGCCGGGTGGGGGTGATCTCCCACGTCCAGGAGATGCACGAGCGCATCCCGGTACAGATCCGGGTGGAACCGCTGGGCAACGGCACCAGCCGCGCGCGCATCGTCAGCGGTTGAGGGTCTCGAGCCTATCGAGAAGCTCGGGGATGTGGGACTGGATGATGCTCCAGACAGTGTCGTCATCGATGCCGAGATAGGCATGAATGAGACGATTACGGGTGGCGATGATCATGCGCCAGGGAATATCGGGATTCGCTTCCCGGATCTCTTCGGGGATTCGGGTCGCAGCTTCCCCGATCAGCTCGAGGTTTCGCAGAGTGGCATCGTAGGTCAGGTCATGCTCGATGAAGTCTTCCTGAGTCAGCCCTTCGGTATAGGCCAGCACCTTCTCGGCAAAACCGATCATGTCATCGATGTAGAAACGCCATTCGCGACGGGGTCGACGCTCAGACATGCATGGCCTCACGCTCGATATAGGGGCGGAGCTCGGGGCGAAGCGCCTTGTCGGTCACCAGATCCACGGGGCGTCCCAGAAGGTCCTCCAGGTAGAACTGGAGCCCGAAATAGCGATCTGCCGTCGCCGGACCATCGAAGACCACCAGGATATCGACATCACTGGTCTCTTTAGCCTCATCGCGCGCCATGGAACCAAACAGGGCCAGGTCGTGAACGCCAAACTCGCGCACCATATCGGGGAGGTGACGCTGCAGCAGGTGCATGGTGTCTGACCGGTTGCTCATTTCCCTCTCCAGTCACTCGTCTGGTTCGATGTACCGATAGGTAACAAATTAGCATACCACCTGCCTGCCACGCCGCTCCTCACAGCTCGACGCCATAGAAATGCAGCACCGTCACCATCAGCCAGTAGCAGAGGGCGGTGATGGCGATGGAGACGACGAGGCCGAGATAGAAGTTGACTCCCTTCGCCAGCAGCAGGGGCAGTGCGATGAACAGCGCCAGGGAGGGCAGCACCAGCCAGAACACGCTGCCGGCCAGCGCGCTCACCTTTCCGGCATCCCCCGTGTCGAGGTAGAGCCAGAGCATGGCCAGCACGGAGGTCAGGGGCACCGACGCCAGGACGGCCGCGAGAAAGGAGCTGCGCTTGGCGATCTCCGAGATCAGCACCACCAGCACGGCGGTGATCGCCACCTTTGCTACGTAATAGAGCAACGCCTGTTACCTCCCTGGCCTGAAAGAAGGGGGGACGACACCTTCCACGAACGCGGAGGCGGGACAGGCTGCACCTGGCACCGTCCCTCCAGCAACGGGCAGCCCAGGAAGGATGACAGCGTGGCGTCCTCGATCCTCGACTTCACAGGTCTCACCTTAGCCCACCGTAGTGCCGGCGACAGCTCTCCGGCAGGCTCCCTGGGGCTTGGCCCTCAGCCGAAGCGGAAGGCCGACAGCTGAGTCTCGAGTACCTGCTCCGAATAGACCTTGCGCGCGCGGTCCTGCCCCGCCGCGCCGGCGGCCACCATCAGCGGAATCAGGTGCTCCTCCTGGCCGGGGGGATGGCACTGGTGCGCCCTGGGCGCCCGGGCCCAGTCGCGCAGCGCCTCACGACGCTGCTCCGGCGACGCTTCCACGGCCTCGGTAAGCCACGCATCGAAGGCTTCCGAAGGGGCGGTGAAGGCCGGATCGCCATAGCCGCGCATGTTGTGGAAGCTCATGCCGCTGCCGACGATCAGCACGCCCTCGTGGCGCAGCGCCGTCAGCGCCTCGCCGGCGGCCAGGTGGGCGGCAGGGTCGAGGTCCTGGCGCAGCGACAGCTGCACCACCGGAATCTCCGCCTCGGGGAACATCAGCTTCAGCGGAATGAACATGCCATGATCGAAGCCCCGCGCCGGGTCCCGATGGCTCGCAAGCCCGGCCTCGGAGAGCCGCGTCTCGACGCGCTCGGCCAACAAGGGCGAGCCGGGGGCGGGATAGTCGAGCCGATAGGTGTGGTCGGGAAAACCGTGGTAGTCGTAGATCAGTTCGGGTCGCTCACCGGCGGTGACGCGGAAGTCGTCGGCGAGCCAGTGACCCGACACCATCAGGATCGCCCGCGGACGGCTCGGCAGGGTATCCGCGATGCCCTTCAGGAAGTCGGCCATCCCGTCCCAGATACCGGGCGGATTCCACTCCATGAAGAAGCAGGGGCCCGCGCCGTGGGGGATGAACAGGACCGGCTGGGCAGGTGAGTCAGGGGAGTGGGCGGAAGTGCGCTGCATGGTCTGGCTCCTCGGCCTCTGGCCAATCGTGGGGAGTGTAAATGACTATTGTAAGATGCATTCTTGGCGACCTGCGTCCCCGATGACCTCCTCCCACCGACACCCGGAGCCCGCCCATGCCTCGCGCCCTCGACATTCCCGCCGCCGACGGCACCATCGACGCCCACCTCTTCACGCCCGCGGGTGCCCAGGGTCCGCTGCCCGGCGTGGTGCTGTTCACCGATATCGGCGGCCTGCGCCCCTGCTATCACGAGAAGGCCCAGCGGATCGCCGACCACGGCTATGCGGTGCTGATGCCCAACGTCTACTACCGCGATGCCCGCGGCCCCGTGGTGCCAGAAGGCAAGTCGTTCCGCGACCCGGACGTGCGCCCCACGCTGTTCGGCTATGCCGGCCACCTGACCCCCGAGGCGCAATCCCGCGACTTCGCCGCCCTGCTCGGCTGCCTCGACCGCGAGCCCGAGTTCGCGAACGGCAGGATCGGCGTGGTCGGCTACTGCATGACCGGCGCCTTCGCGCTGCGCATGGCGGCCGAGCACCCCGGCCGCGTTGCCGCCGCCGCCGGCTTCCACTCGGCGCGGCTGGCAGAGGCCGACGACCCGGCGAGCCCCGTCCACGTGGTTGGCACCATCCAGGGGCGCGTCTATCTCGGCCATGCCGACCGGGACGAGCTGCTGCCCGCCGAGCAGATCGCCCGCCTGGACAGCGCGCTGGCCGCGGCCGGCGTGCACTTCATCACCGAGCTCTACCGGGGCGCGGCCCACGGCTTCACCGCCAAGGACGCCCCTTCCTATGACGCCGACGCCGATGCCCTGCACCACAAACGGCTCGCCATGCTGCTGG
>Ga0207421_10004136_pt1 | contig 16932 bp, 23 predicted proteins | sample SodLakKL_010_SED_4_FD_187542 | JGI IMG/M metagenome (GOLD analysis project Ga0207421, IMG submission 187542) | Alkaline sediment microbial communities from Lake Tanatar, Kulunda Steppe, Russia - 8KL_010_SED (SPAdes) (version 2) | ecosystem: Environmental > Aquatic > Non-marine Saline and... | reverse complement strand
ATTTGAAAAGACCACCATCTGGAGACCTGCAACCGGGTGGTTTTTAGCTGTAGGGGCCGCAGTTATGAATTTAGGCGCTATTGCAGGAATTGTTGGGGCTGGAGAAACAAGTGCGACGGATTCAAAGTACATCAATGATGGATATGTAGACAGGTTGAAGAGAAAAGTAAACGGAGGAAAAAGAAAAGGTGAAAATAACACACAGGACACCCCACCATCACAGGATTCACAGTATAATAGAAGAGGGAACAAACAGGAAAGTTATCAACCAACTGATGATTCAAGACCCTTGCACGGAGATTGGACGAAGAATGTAGATGGTGTGCGTAGTGACAGATGACCTTTAAATTTTTATGTGTGTCCTTGGACCCCACTAGTATACTTTTGTTGTCACTATCACACTAAGATTTTCATTTGTATCTTTGATAGATATTGGCACATCATCTGAAGACAGGTTTACGTTAACGTCATGTTTATCTCTAAGGAGGACATCAGAAGGGACGAGTTCTTCTCTTTTTTTTGTTTTATTTACCAATTCGAAAACTTCCAAGACATCAATAAGGAGTTCAGTCTTTGGTCCAGTGCTGGTGTTTTCAGCTTCGTCATCAATCAAATTGTCCATATCATCTTTATTTAGGTCTTCTGGTTCTATCAAATTGAAACACTCCTTTAGCCATTCATAGATCGCAGTGTTTTCAGTACGGAAGCACAAATGGTACTTTTTGTCAACGAGATATTTTTTATCCTTAAAAGACTTGTTAACATTTGTTTCTTGATGTTTTTTCAGACTCTCAAATGCTTCTTTTTTTGTGGTTTGACGTTCGAAACCTTCTTTATCGCTTCTTGTATCATACATCATCATAATTTCACCTACTTGGGTATTTAGTTGAATAAGGTATGTAAAAGTGAACGAACTCTTTTTTGTGGTGTGCAGTATCTGTGACGGTGATCTTTAGGTACCTGTTATCTTTTGTTATATGAGTTGTTTTAGTTGACGATATGTTATTTGCTATTTTGAGAGTGTCACGGAACAAACCAAGATCGACATCAGTTTTTGTCGAAGGAGATCTTCTGTGAGGGATATGATTTTTATGAGAGTCTGTTTTCTTAAAAGAAGTGCATTGAAGAAGGAACCGATAGAGATAAACGTATTCAGTTTCAGCGACAATGGGTGTGTTGGTTTTATCAGATCTAGTTATCAGTTTCCTATCAAAGTCAAATTTTATTTGTTTTGGTAAGTCTTCACCATTTAGTCTTTTATGGTAGATGGAGGCGAAATCATTTGCTATTTTTGGAATGTCATTTTTTCTGTATTTTCTTCCTAAAACTCCTGCGGGCGATTTTAGTTCTTTTTTATCTTTTAATACTTTTTCTTCTTTGATGTGATCTACTGGCTTACCCAAATCAAGGACTTGCCACGTCTTTTCTGAAAATATATTCTTATGGATACCACCTTTGACTTTATCTGGTATATCATACATAGTTACCAATCCTGAAACCTCTTTGCATCACAATGTAAAGAGGTGAAAAAAAGAAGAGAGAGTGCGGGACACCGGGTTCGAACCGGCAGCATGGACTTGGAAGGCCCTTATGTTAGCCAATTAACACCAGTCCCGCATTGGCGCGGGGGGATTTGAACCCGCCGATAACCACCATATCAGAGTGGTGCCTTACCGCTTGGCAACGCGCCATGTGTGTTGGATATCTAATTCTGCTTATATCTAAGGAACGCACCTATACCTCCAAAGGTGTTCAAAAAGATATCCCCTTTATTTGATTCTGTTGAGATAATTTTGACTTTACCACCCATGTTTTCTACGGAATCTTTGAGATTTTCTATTTTATCTATATCGAAGTCTTCTGAGATCAGTAATGTGTCGACCGCGCCTCTTTGTATCATTGTATTCACTTTTTCGTCTCCATAGGCAACAAGACCTTCATTTGTTTTTATTTTCTTCATAAACTCGTTAACAAGCTCTCTTTCTTCTGACAATTCCATTTTATTGAGCGTGTCTTTAGCTTTATCGACAAGTTCTTTCAACCCGCTTTCGTCAGTGTAGTTGGTGCTGTATTTTCCTATTACCTTTATTTTATGATCAAGATCGTTGCTCTTTATGAAATCATCCTTAGTTTTGCCGTGACCACCTACAATCACTTTATCTATTTTTTTGAAGGTTGTATTCGCTTTCTTTGAGACTTTCTTGAAGAAATTTTCTTTTGCTTGTTCGTTGAGTCTTTCAAAACGTTGCTGTGAAAAACCACCTTTCTTATGCTTTGAAGGGACACCCGATTCCATGTAGTTGGTGTTTGAGATGTTTTTACCGTCAAACACCCCTAATGATGCTTCACCACGACTTATCACTATCAAACCGCATTTAGGACCCGTTGTGAGCATCTCTTCGAGTTCTTGAGTGTGGAATCTTGATCCACACCTGTAGTCTGAAGTTTTTAAAGGTTTTGGAGGTTCGATGAACTCAGATACTCTTTTATCATCTGTTTCACCTACAAATACTGCTAACCCATTTTTAGGTGTTTGTTGCACTTGTTTAAGCCCATTTCTGATGTGTTTTAGTGATGACTTAACACTCTTTCGTGTCTGTTTTGATTTTATATTTTCAGTTTCTGCTATTTCAGATCCTATATGTTTTCTCGCGTCATCCATATGTTTGTTTGAAGGGATAAGATAGGTTATCAGTTCGTTATTCTTACCTTTATATGATTTGAGCTCGTTGATTTTTTTCTTGAATATTTTCTTCTTCATTTTTGACACCTGTTATTTTAAGTCACAGCGGCGCCCGTAGGATTTGAACCCACGCCTGCTCGGTTAACAGCCGAGTGCTCTACCAGACTGAGCTAGGACGCCAATAGGGAGCGCTGGAGAGCGGATTTGAACCACTAGTGTGACGTTGCCACCACAATCTGCCGGTTTCAAACCGGCCGCCTTACCTGATTTGGCTACTCCAGCATAGTGAAAGCGCAGGATGGGCGATTTGAACGCCCGCTATCCGAGCGGATAGGATTATCGGATTAGCAACCCGACGCCTTAACCAGGCTTGGCCAATCCTGCATATTGCGTGTATGAGCCCGGAGGGATTTGAACCCTCAACCTTCGGATTAAAAGTCCGCTGCACTACCTGGTTGTGCTACGGGCCCATTTTGAATCAGAGAGTGGAGCCGAGGGAATTCGAATCCCTATCATCCTCCTTGCAAGGGAGGCATCATGCCAGATTAGATCACGGCCCCGTTTTGTTGCGTGTGAGAGTGGGACCGATCGGATTTGAACCGACAATCGACTGGTTATGAGCCAGTTGCCTTGACCATTTGGCCACGGCCCCAATTTGATGCGTATTATTATAGACCCCACGAGGAGATTCGAACTCCTGAGCTGACCGTCCGAAGCGGTCCGCCTTATTCCGGACTAGGCTACGTGGGGATTATTTGTTTGAAAGGCCGTGAAGGGATTCCAACCCTTGTTGTGCCAGGTTAGAAGCCTGGTGCGTGGTGCGGACTACGCTACACGGCCATCATGTAGAGTAGAGGCGGCACCCGGATTTGAACCGGGAATAATTCCCTTACAAGGGGAGCGCAGTAACCGAATTGTGCTATACCGCCAGTGCGTATGCAGGGCAGAGGGTGAGATTTGAACTCACAGCTTACAGCGTCACAGGCTGTCGCTCTATCCAGTTGAGCTACCCCTGCCAGTAGGGTATGGAGAGGGAGGGACTCGAACCCTCGTTAGACTAGATCTTCAATCTAGCGTCGTTCCCGGTCTCGACCACCTCTCCTTGTTGCGTGTAAGAGTGGGGGTAGGCTGGATTTGAACCGCCATAATCGGCTCTGGAGACCGACCGGATACCAGATTACCTCATACCCCCATGGAAGTGGGAGAGGGATTTTACCCCTGCACGGAATCTTGGGTTACAACTAGACACATTCACGGACTCTGTTATCCCACTAGTTGATGCGTGTTAATTCAAGATAGAGCGGGACGGATTTGAACCGTCGTCACCGGGTCCAAAACCCAGCGTTATTGTCCTGCTAAACCACCGCTCTGAAGGGTGTTTAAAGAGTGCTCCTGAAGGGATTTGAACCCATGTCCCTTGCTCGAAAGGCAAGGATGATTGTCCGAACTACACTACAGGAGCTGTGATGACCGTGATATTAATAATACTCTCAAGTCAAGACTGAGATGATAAGAAAGACAGACTCTATAGAAAGGACAAGAGAAAATTGAAAAATTACTGTGTTAGCAGGTGCCACCGTATTATTTTGTATCTACATCCGTCTTCTTCAAAAAACGGCATTATGCCAACTAAATGCCGTATTGCGTGTTTCTCTTGATTTCTGTATGGCGATCATCATTGGCACCTATATTTGGATGTTAATCAATTATATAAAAATCTTATGGTATTCTCGTGCTATAGAGAGTGATATCGGTGAAAAAAGAATGGAAATTAATCGATGAATAGACGGATTCTAAAAAAAAGAAAAGAAAGAGTGTTTATCAGATGTTTTTGTTTGACTCACTTTTTCATATCGTGTTTAGATTCCCAAGTACTGGTTCGTATAGTTCTCCATTTGCTCTTAGGTCATCAACGGCTTCTTCAAATTCACTGTCAGATATGTCTGTTTCCTCTGTAACGTAGGCCTTGAAGTCATTGAAGTCTACGCCGTGTTCAGAAGCACCTTTTTCTTCGATTTTCTCTTCGAGCAGTTCCATGATTTCTGACTTGATCTTTTCGAAGTCTTCTATCTCACTTTCACCCTCTTCGCCTGTTTCAACGGTCAAATCTTTACTTTCGTATTCAGGAAGTATGAATTTCACCGCATTTTCGATGGCATTCCAGTAGGATTCTGTGTTGACTTCTCCATAGTGTTCATGGGCTTTCAGGAAGTTCTCTGCATGTTCTTCTTTGAATCCTAGTTCCATCAGCGAGTCCTTTGACAGCTCATCTAATTCTTGAGCCTTGTCGACAAGTTTCAGTCTTCTTATTGTTGATTTTGCTGCTTTGAGCGTCCATAGATCTCTTTCATTTTCTCCAACATTTTTCACATTTTCTGCTCTCAAGGAAGTCATCAAGTCCCCGTCATCACCTTCATATACGTTTATTTTACCAACTACAGCGGCAAATGAAGGAATCTCCATCTGTTGGAACTGTGAAGTGGCTTCTGGTTGATACTGTCCTGCTGAAACGAAGTGCATGCCTGTCGGATCAGTTATTCTTGTATTCCAGAAAGGATCTTCTGGGCTTTTGACATTTTCTTTTTCTGTCATTGTTCCTACAACGAACACTCTGTTCACCTTTGCACCAAGTGGTGTGATAAGGTAGTTTGGATCTCGTTCTTCTTCGCCTTCTAAATAGAGATCAGTATCCATGAATTCTTGGGCGAACAGTCTCCACCCTACTTCTCTTCTAGTCATAGTCATTTTATCACCTTACCTCCTGGATCTCATCTAAGATCATCTCTGCTTCTTTTTCAACATCTACTTGATTCATTTCAATATCATTGGCTATTAACATGACACCGTAGTCATCGGTGCTAACATTACCTTTCGCTGTTACAGATTGAGCCATCAGCACGTCTTCTATGTCATCTTTGATGACTGCTTGATTCATTTCATCCTTTGCTATCTCCATAGCCTTTTCTAGATCATACCCAAGTACATCTTCAGTCAGTTCTCTGTTCATAATCACCGTTAAAGCACCGCTCTCATCATCTAGTACACCTTTAACTCTTAAATCAGCTTGGCCTTCGACTTTACCGTGAACTCTGCATGCTCCTTTTTGAATAACTCTTTTACACTCGGGACAACGGAATATCAATCCACTACCGTCTTTTATGTCTATCATTACTGCTTCAACTGCAACGTCGATTCCACTGCCGCGTTCAGCGAGTTCCCCGATACTCTTCACTCTTGTTGATATCTTTTCTAGTTCTTCTTTTGAAGGTAGTTCATCTTCAGGTAGTTTGTTTACATTTGCGTTGTCGCTGAATGCAAATTGAGGCATACCGCGGAATTCATTGGAATAACCTCCTTGTACTTCGATGACATCTCCTTCGTTCAGGCCGAAATCGTGCCATGCTGTGAACTGTATTTTACCTGTTTTGTCTGCAAGTATTCCTGAGAATAGGCTTTTTTCTTCTCCATCATCTGTTGTGAATGTTTTTTCTTCAACAGACATGACTCTTCCAGATAGTACAACACCGTTCATATCCTTTCTTATGTCATCAACGTTTAACTGGTTAAAATGACTGGGAACTTCATCGTCTTCTATTTTTTCTATTGTTGATCTATCTCCTACCTGTAGTTGAGCTTCTCCTTGCCATTCGTTGGTGTATGTGTTTTCCATTTTTACTGTATCGCCTTGTTCTAGTTCAGGAGTCATTTTCCAGAGATTCATCTGAATCGTACCAGTGTCATCTCCGAGAATTCCATATCTCATTTGGCTTGTTTCGCCGTCCTTTTCTATTTCTTTAGAATTGATGGAAACAATTCTACCCTTTACTGCCAATCCCTTTTCATCGCTGGTTATGTCTTCGATTTTCTTTTCTACACCCTTTGATACGCTTTGGGGGTCTCCACCGTATTTCTTTATAATTGATCGTTTAGCGTTGCCTAGTGGTACTCCGTATTTTTCTGTGTATATCTCTATTTCGTCTTTTATTTGTTCTTCACTCAAGTCCGTATTAAGCGCCCGCTTTATGTCTTCTACATGGGACGCAAGTTTGTTTTCGTCTTGCATAAATATGCACCTTAGTAGCCCTTGTTCATAAAAGTCTGGGCCAGGACCGTGATATAGTAACTTATTCAAACTATATAAATCTGTGTGATATTGATACATTTTAGTCTTTTTGAGAGTGTTTTCAGCACTATTTGTAATTTTAATTAAGAGTTGAAGGATAAGATATTTCCGACTTCCATTTGGAAGGAAGAGTCGGGGAGATAAAGAGGGAATATACTTTCACTCCCCTCCTTGTATATTGTTTAAGTAGTGTAATGCAGTTAGAGGGTCGATAAGCATGAGCTCTCAAATCAAAAAACCCGGGAGTCAAAATAGAATTAAAATTTCTTCCCAAGCGGGAGAGAATGAGAAACAAGTGTGTCCCATTTGCGGTGCGAGTAAAGAAGGATGCAAGTGTGACCGATGTGGACGAGAGATTTGTGAGAGTCAACCGGTTCGGTGATTTTGAATGATGCGTTAATTCTCTGAACCTTTTTTCTTTTTATATTTTGTTTTTTTAAGTTCCTCTGGTGTTTTTAGTTGAAGTGTAAAAAATTTGTTTTCATCTATGTCTTCTTCATCTATTCGTTTTTTTGCTTTTTCGAGTTCACTGATGATTTCATTTATTCCCTCCTTTTTTGCAGGGACGACCAGTCTATTTATCATTTTTTTCACTACTTCGTCGAAATCTTCTGGAACATAGGTTATTGCTAGTCTGCCCAAACATAATTTTTTGAAGTATCCTGAACTATAGTAAATACCACCAGACTTTCCCCAGTGTATTGTTATAGAGCCTGGAATTAAGCCCGATGTTTTTTCATCATGGTCGTTTCTTGCGTCTGCTTCAAAGACAGTATCTTGACAATGTGGACAGTAATATTTCTTATCTCCTTTTTTTTCAGAGATTTTTGTGATTTTTGTTCCACATCTGGGGCAAATTTTAGGCATGATATCATCCTATTTTAGATCAGTTTTGTTTGTTCAGTATTTTCAGGGATGTTTTGTTCATATTCGAAAGAGGGTTTGTCAATTATGTCAAAATGGTTTTTTGGTCTTTTAGCGTGTATTATCGCGCGATCTTTGTGTTCTTCAAATAGTTTGGTTGCTTCTTCAAAGTGTTCTTGGATTCTTTTTCTTGCCTCTTCCTTTTTTTCCTGCATTTTTTCGTATAGAGGGCCTCCTATTTCTTCTTTGATTTCTTCGTAGTTATTGTCTATTTGCTTCTTATTGCTGGGATCGTATCCTTTATTACTGAGTTTAGTATGAAGGATACTGTTGTATTTTTCTGTGATTTTTTCCAGCAGGTCTTTTTCAGTTTCTCTTTTTGCTTTTCTTAGTGGGTGTGATGAGTACCTTTTTTGGCATTTTTCACACTGTTTATAATATGATCCTCCTTTTGCGTGGCTTCTACTAACCCAAATTCTTCCTTTTCCTTCACATTCTTTACATTTATCGTAGGCGGTATATGTGCGTCTTCTATGCTTGTTTCTTGAACCCATATGTTTTTCTGGAGGGTAACTTATTTTTTTAGCGCCGTCAAAACAGGTTTTCTTTGTATATGGATCTTCGTTTTTACATTCTTTGCAATACTTTGGAAAATACATTCTTGGGTTGTTTGTTCTAGTTTCTTTGATGGATTCCATACTTACTTTTTTTATAGGATCGTTGCATTTGTCACATAGCACCGCGAGTTTATCTTCGTTGATTTTTTTGAAGCCGTGGGGAGTGTTATTTGATTTAGTCATTTTTAATCCCTCCATCCGATCTTAATTCCTTATTAGGCTCTTCCCAGTCGTCGACAGATTTGTCTGCAGTAGATGGATTGTAGTAATGGAACTTTTTACCAGGTATTTCATCTTTCCACATTTTGACACCACAATGGCTGCAAGTATCAATACGGTATTTACTCCAATGATTACGTATTGATTCTCCGTTATGTTTTGGCCATGGAGGGAATTGTTTATTTTCTTTTTTTGCTTTGTCGTATTTGCTTTGTATCTTTTCATCTACCCAACCTGATTCTGCGCCGATAGTACCCCAAGGGCAGCCACAGACAGGACATAGCCTTTGGCGGGAATTATCATTGTTTTTTCTGATCCTTGGCTCATATCTTATGTATCCATCTGGAGGTAATGGCCTTTTGTTGCCGTCATCATCTATGAAGAACTTTTGTTCTTTGCCATTTAGATTTAGTTGTTTCATTATATACCCACCAGTACTTAACAACAAATATTCAGCTCATAACATATGAGGGAAATCATCAGGAAGGTCTTTTGGAGTGATAGTTTCGGGTCTTATGGACCATCCAATATCGCTTTCTCTGTATTCTTGGTCTGCGATGTTTTCTGCTTCTTTACTGGCACTTTCACTTGTCTTGTATTTGTGGCTAATCCTAAGATACCGATTTTTTTCTTTTCCTTGTATTACAAGGATCCAAGGGATTGGATTTTTGTATTCTATTTCTGAAAACCGATGTATTGGTATTAAGTATTCTTCGACCTTTTTGAGTGCTTCTTTTTGTGAATTGAAATGTTTTAGTGTTAGATAGTCTATCATCTGGTTAGCGTCATTTTCTGGATCATCTTCTATTGTTAGTGTCCATTTTTTGGAATCTCCGTTTTCGTCTTCTGGAGGATACAGATAATAGGAGTAGATAACTTTATTGTCAGGGATGTAATCCCAAATATACCTGTAGTTTGTTTTTTCTCGGAAGTAGATATTACTTTTAGGATGAGGATCTAACGGCACCAGTATATCACCGCATGCTGGACAGATAAATGTTTTTTCATCCTCTTTATGGAGAATTGTTCTTTCCTCAGGAGGATCTGCAAAATCACCAACGGCGGTCCCATCTTTGAGTAGATCACCGGTGAAACCGCATATTTCAGTATCACAAGGAAGTTTTTGTATGATGTTGTTTTTTTCGTTTTCTTCTTTTTGCATTATTTCACCATATTTTATTTTGTTGAGGCGGGCTTAAGAGCGATGGTTTTAGCCCAAATGTTTTTTGACTCAAAATATCCCATTAAATCACGGATTTGTTTTAGTGTGAGCGATTTATTTGTCTTCAAGTTCACAATGTCTGCTTTTTCTTTGGGTGTATTGCTTTTACTTTTGAAGTCCATTTCATAAGTGGGAGGAAGCCATTCGCTTGCTGGTAGGTTTTCTGGTTGGTAATTTTGGAAATAGTCACAGTATGTGTTTTCGATTTTTTCTTTGTCTGTTGGCTCTTCAAGGAGGAGCACTACTTCCAATTTTAGGTTTTTTTCTTTTGACATAATATCACGTTTATGTAGAGAAACCTTTGAATTAAGTAGTTAGTGATTTGTTTTCTTCGTTTGAAAAACGGAAAACAGGATGAATAAAAGAGAGAAGTGGTTTAGTTTCCGGTGATTTTAGTGATTTGCCATCCTTCTTTTTCGAGGTCTTTTTTGATTTTCTTGATGTTTTTGTCTGTAAATTCGATGTCTAATGGGTTGTTGTTGAAAATCAGTTTAACCTTTGCTATTATGTTTTTTTCGTTTGTGGACCATACATAGCAATCAGCAGCTAATCCTTTTTTGTGGGCTTTGAGGCATGCATCCTCGTTTTTCAATTTTTTTACCTTATTCTGATTCATCCTTACTCAACCCCCACTCTTTTTGAATTTCGTGGAGAATTTCGTTGTAGGCTTCTTTTTCAAGGATGTCTATTCCGTTTTTTGTCATCACCAATGTCGAATTTTCTGTTTGGGATATACGTGTCATCGTAGATTCATGTGTTGTTTCAGTATTTAAAAACATGATTCTGTCGTGTTCTCTATCGATGTTGATCACGTTAGAAATCAATTCTAGATCTTTAGTGGTGTGTTTTTTTGGTTTGCTACGGATTAAAGTGTCTGCTATGTTCGGCCCTTTGGTTTTTTGCATTTTTGATTTCATTTTCATCTTCCTCTTTAAAGGACAATACTAATGCTTGGGTCTTTTGTTGGGCCATTCCTTCTGTTATATGATATGTTTTTAAGGGTATATATGTCTTTCATTCTTTAGAAGCATTATAGTACTTTGAGTCAATGTCACGGAGAACATATTCTTTTGAGAATATTATTTCCCATTTGTTACTTTTTGTAGGTTTTAGGATTGTTTTTGTTAGTTTTTTCTCATCGCTTTTTTGGTAAGAGAGGATTTCAATGTTGTGTTCTTTAAGAAAGTTTTTTTCTTCATCCATATTGATTTTGAAGGATTTTTGTATAAGTTTTTTACAATGGTTCCCGGCTAAATTTTTGTTTTTTGTGCCGTACCATTTTTTGTCTTTGTGGTTGTCAAAAACTGGTTTGAGTATAGTTTTTGGGTTTTTTATTAAGGAGTTTGAGTCATCAATAGATTTGACTTCGGAAGTTAGCAGATTATACGCTTTATGTAATTCCTTTTTTGTTTCTTTTTCAGTGATCATAGTTACTTCCCAGCCTTTTTGCTCAAATTTTGACCGTATTTCTTTCAAGGGTGACGTGGAGAATTCGATCTTCATAGGAGTGCTTTTAAAGCGATTATACACTCTACCTATGAATACCCCTCCTGCCTTCTTCCATGCGTAGCAAACCCTCTCTAAAGAGTTCTTATGGGCCATCATGTCTGCATTTCTAGTCGTAAATTGGTCTGTTTTATTTGGTATCATATTCACACCGTCTTTTTATCTTTAATCAGGGCTAAGCCCTCTTCATTTAGGGAGAGGATACAGCCCGATAGTAAGGCATATATATCGTATAAACTATGTAAATACTGTAGTTTCCAGAGCTACAGCCGTGTTGGAATTGCCGAGAGTTCCGGCGTAGGTCCGTATGGATTGAATACCCGTATTGGTTCTGGGAACTGAGTCCCAGTGATTCGGGCTCTGAAGTTGGTGACGTTTAAGGGAAGACCACTGTATACCTGCAGGGGTTCGTGGTCAAGTTTGTGGACACCGAAACGGGGAGTCCCCAAGAAAGGTGCGTTAAATACACAAGAAACCACGAGCCCACGGATTCAAGTCTCCCGAATCAGCCGATAACCTGCAAATAGACTGGTTTGGTAGTGAGGACGACTCGGACATGACTCATGAATGGAACCGGAAGCTCCGTCCTTCAGGTCGGAGAGGAGGTCACATCTTACTCTTTTGGGCTAAGGCACTCTTCAATGGTTTGTTTGATTTCAGATTTGACTTGGGGAAGCGACTTTTCGGCGTTTATTGTAATCCAATTATATCTTTCGGCCAGTTTGAGATAGTTTGATCTCACCTTTTGGAGAAAAGATACCTTTTCGTATTTGCTTTTATTATCTCTGTTAGTGTTTATCCTTTCAAGAGCTGTTTCTGGTTTTATGTCTAGTAAAACAGTCAAATTTGGTTTTAGAATAAAAGGCTGATGAATTTTTTCTAAGTAATTGAAAGATATTTCTTCAGAAGCTGCTTGGTAAGCAACGGTCGATCCCCAGTATCGGTCTGAAATGACGGAATTTCCTTTGTTAAGTTCTTTTTCTATGAAAGAAATATGGGCTGCTCTATCAGCCAGGTATATGAAAAGATCGTAGTAAGGGCTTGTGTTCTCGTTTGCTATTTTTTTGGCTAATTCCCCCGCGTTGGAATTGCTTGGTTCACGTGTAAAAATCATTGAATCGTCTGACAATTCTTCTCTTAAAAAATTAGCCAATGTGGTTTTACCGCTGCCATCAATACCTTCGAGCACAATAAATTTAGACATATTTTATCACCATTAAGAGTTACAATTCATTGATTTTTTCTTTTACATCTTCTTTTGTGTAAGGATCACCACAACTGAATCTCTTAGCTTCTGGGCATTCACCCTTTGTAGCACATGGAGGTCCAGCATCGTTGAATATAGTAGGAGATATTTCCCGGCATTTTTTCAGGATCTTGAATGCGAGCTCCTGTATTTCATTCTGGGCCCTGTTACATGTTCTAAGCTTGAGAAAGTGTCGAAGAGAACGTGCGTTCATGGTCATAACAATATTTGTTGCAGTAGCATTGGGTAGTATGAATCTAGCGTATTCGTTGTTTATACCTGCATCTTGCATTTTTTCGTAGAATTCGAGTAGCTCTTCTAATTTTTCCTTGAATTCTTCTTCAAATTTACTGTTTTTGATTTCTTGAGGTATTATGAAACCAGCATTTTCAAGATCTACCTCACGCTGACTTTGTTGATCAAAGCTTGCCAATCTGTGTCTTACCAGTTGATGTGTAAGAACTCTTGAAACATTTTCTATTGCGAAAGTAAACTTTACGTGTTCAATCACTCCTTCATGGCCCGATTCGAGTGTGGCTTTCAGGATTTCTTTCTTTTTCTTTTCACTGATGTTTTCACTGAATGGGATATCTTTTCTATGGCAGTTCCAAGCAGCAGCTGCTGCTAGTTTTTCTCCCGAAACTGTATGATCCATCAATCTAACGGACATTTTTTCTTCTTTTACACTCATATTTTTCACCTTTTTGGATCGGATTCAGTATTGTACATTTTGTTTATCACGAGAGACTCATGCTTTGATTTGTGTTCGGGACATGTTGCTGTTCTTTCTATCATTAGTACTTTTTGTCCAGACATATTGTCAGTTCCTTCGGCTTTTATTTCGCTGAATTCCCATCCTTTATCTGTTAGTTCCAGACTGTTCCCTTCTGCTTCTTTTCCACATATATCACAAGTGAGAAAGAAGTAGTCGCAATCTTCACTGTCTTCTTTTTTATAGAATCCCATAGTTTTACCATAGTTTGTAGTTTATTTCAATCTTGGTTTTTTGGTGAGAGATATAAACACCTTGATCAACCGGAGTAGTGTTTTATCTCGCTTCGATCCAAAGTAGCGAGAGAATAAAAAGAAAGATAAAGGGTTTTTTGCTGTCAATTCTGAGTATTTTCGTCTTTAAGAGTTTCGTTGAGATCCTCGATTGCTTTTGTTTGGTTATCAATAGCATTTATCAGTCTTTCTAGTATGGCTATATCTTGCCTTGAAAATGTATTTTCAACCATTTTTACCATCCTGTTGGATTATAATTTTTTGTGTATTTATTTCTTTACTAGATCCTTTGGATTTATAGAGAGTTTTTTGAGAAAATCTGGGTTTTTAACATCTCCTCGTATTTCTTTGGTTCCACTCTCTCTGATGAGTATGAAGAGTTCGTTATCGATATGTGTTGGTTCTTTGTTGAATTCTTCTTTGTGTGACTCTATAGCGGTTTTTTCGTCATTTACAGGAGAGCTAAACTGCGTTGATGTTTCACCAGAATAAAATTGTATGACTTTTATGATTGGATCTTTTTCCTTCTCACTGAGTTGGTTAGCTGTTTCTTTCCATGCTTTTTCTTCTGCTTTTGCTGCGTCTATCTGTCCGAGACTTTCGTTGTGGAGGTGGTCTTTTTGGTATGTATCGGTTATTTTTATCTCAATCGTGTTTTCTTTGATTTCGATCTGTTCTTCGGGCACAGCGACGCCCATTTTCTTTTTTAGTTTTTTGATCAGCCCTTTTTTGTTTGTGACTGAGGTATTTGTTTCTTCTTCAATTTTATCTATATCTAGAGTTATGGTTTTTTCATTCATTTTTTTCACCTTTAATTTTTGGAAAGGGGTTTAGAAAGTTGTTTTGGTTGCTGGTGTTTTGACATCCATTCTTCTGCTTTGTTGATTGCTTCTTTTTTGCTATCGATGTTTTTCTTGACTACTGTGCTACCACTTGAGGTATGCACGAGTAGGACGTCGTAGTTGTGATAGTCTCTTTCCTGTACGATGATGGTGTAGGGGGATGCTGAACCGTCGTTTTGAAAATGATCCCAATAAAGACAATCATGAAGCTCTTCTCTAAACCTCCAGTGTTTTCCAATTCTACTTTTCACCATATTATCATCCCATGTTAGTGAGTTTCATTTGAGAGTATTTTTCGATAAGATGATCGTAAGTATTGGTTCTTTTTGACACACCTATTTCTTCTGCTATGTTATTCATTTCTTTCACGACCGTGTCAAGTTCCTTGACTTTTTCTTGTATCTTTTTTTCCATTTCTTGATCTAAGTTCTCAAAACATGGTTCAACATTATGTTTTCTAGCTTTTTCATTTCGTTTTTTAATGTTGTATTCTAGTTCTTTATTGATGCTTTCAAGGCCCCAAACTTGGCCTTTAATTGCGTCTGCTTTCTCATCGAGATCTTTGATTTCGAGTGCTTTTCTAATATCTCTTTCCGTGGCTTTTTCACCTTCAACAGATCTGTATTTTTGGTACCAGTCTTCAAAGTTGAAGCCTCTTTCTCTAAGTACTCTACGGAGGTTATCAGGTATTGCTACAAAGAAGTTTTTTGCAGGGATGAACCTGAAGTAGTAATTTAGTTTTTCGAATACTTCAAAGTCAAAGTCAAGATTCTCCATATCTGCATATTTCACGTTAAGTTTTCTCTTTTTTTCTCGAAGGAAATCATCAAACATCTTTTCTATGGTATCAACATCATCTGGTATTTCATATGATCCACCAGAAGAGTACATACCTCCCAACAAACCGTCAGGCGTATGTCCTTCTTTGTTTATTTCTATTCCCTGTTTATTTTCATCTAGTGTAGATTGAACGATATGGGTTAATTTTACTACAAAGTAGCCTTCGCTTTTTGGTATTTTATCAGGATCAGGAGGACCATATTTTGCTCCGTGGGGCTTATGGAATGTAGTGTTTTCCACAGTTCTTTTTGATTCGTTTGATTTTGAGCAGTTTTTCTTTGATGTTTTTTCATCAGTTTTGTTATCGTCTTTAAATAGTTTCTTTTGTTTCATTTTATCACTTGTTTAGATATGTATTGGCTTAACTTCTGTACACATATTCTTCCTTTTCAGGATCCCATATCCCTGAATAAGTGTATACATCTTCGAATTCTTTGCCGCAAACCCCACATTTGAATTCAAAACTGACTCCCATGCCATCAAAAGATGGGTCAGATTCTTCGTTTTTATTTTCATTGGTTAAGTCATTTCCACACTTAGGACATATCGGGTTACCCATGTTTATACACCTCGTCAGTGTAAGGCTGAGGTGTGATTAAAAGAGAGAAGAGAAGTGAGCTTTTTTGATACTTATTTTCTACTGTTGTTGCTGAAGTGATTCGGATTTTTTGTATAAATTATGTTCTGCCCAATTTATTTACTTCTTTAGAGTCATATATCTTCTTTTGGAAAAAGTTTGATGAAAGTACTAATCCATATTGAAAACCGGATCATGGCTATTTTAGTCATTACTCTTTTTGGTGTTTATTCTATCTCTTTTTTCAATTCTTTAAGATTTTTTTTGTCAATGTCATCTCCTTGTCCAAGGATAGCCTGATTTTTTCCGTCTTCGTTAAAAACTCTATCGCCAGTGACAAAACCCCCTGATTCTACCTTGAAATAATCTGCATATCTTTCAAACTTTCTTCCTTTCCTGTAATAAAGAGGGTATGCTCTTTCTAATTCGCCTTTATCATTAAGGTAATAATATTTGCTCATTTTTTTATGCTCTTTTTCTTTAGGATGGGTAGAGGGTTTTTTAAGCACTTTGACACCATCGCTATCTGAGCGGAAGAGCGTCCCACATTCATGACATTTGTAGCGACAAACGTTTACTGACTGTACCCCTTCTTGTTTCTGTTTTTCCGTCAGTTGTTTATTCCAATATTGTCCAACTCTTTCTATCCCGCTTCCATGATTTTCACATTTTGGACATCTAGACATCTATTTTACCTCCTTCAAGCACCATATCCTTTTTTTCTTCATCTTTAAATATTACATATCTAATCCACATTTCTTACCCTTTTTCTTGTTAAGTAATTTTTGTGTATGATTGTATCTTTCTATTCAAGTCCAAAGGCTTTGAATGCGAGATTTTTTCTGAGTTTTTCATCCCATACGATAGAGATCTCTACATCTAGTTCAAGGACTTCTGTTTCTGTATTGGGTTCTTCAGGCCATTCTTCAGTTGGGCCGTAGGCTAGTCCGACAAGAGTAGGGGCATCACCTTTGTCTTTTATTATGTATTCGTAGCATACGTGGCCGTGCTCGTCTTCTCCGTGTTCGTTATGGGTGAGGAGATTGACTTCTAACTTGTAATCATCATCCCACAGACCTTCTGTTTTTAACACGTCTTCTATACATTCTTCGGCTACTTTTGATGACATTGTCGTGAGTAATTGATAGTTATGGAATGTGGTCAATGGATCTATCTTGGAAAAGTCAG
>Ga0207421_10004135_pt1 | contig 16937 bp, 12 predicted proteins | sample SodLakKL_010_SED_4_FD_187542 | JGI IMG/M metagenome (GOLD analysis project Ga0207421, IMG submission 187542) | Alkaline sediment microbial communities from Lake Tanatar, Kulunda Steppe, Russia - 8KL_010_SED (SPAdes) (version 2) | ecosystem: Environmental > Aquatic > Non-marine Saline and... | reverse complement strand
TTCGAGGTCTTCCAATATTTCTGCGTACTTCTTTCTCTGGCTGTTAAAAAATAAGCCATAGATAGGCGCGATAGCATTAAACAACAAGTCACTGCCTCTTGTTTCCAATTTCAACCACCCCCGAACATTAACCCAACTTATTCTCTAAAATCCTCAGGCTAATTTAATCTTTTAAAAGTTTCGCGTACTCTAGATAATAATCCTTGAATTTTTCAGGCCTACCTGTTTCCTTCATAAGCAGATAATAACTCATGTAGGGTAAAAACTCCATTGTAAAAGGTTTGGTAAAATAGGTGCAGCTCATTTCGTGGTGAACCCAGGGCAGCAACCCGGGAATAACAACATTATATAAGCTGGATAGGTTTCTTAACCCGGGCAAATAAAACATCCTAATTTTTAGCAGTTATCGGTGGGGATTCCCGTTATCGGTGCGGCTTGGAACAGATCTTGAAATTCCAGTTTCCTATTAATTTGACTGTGAAGGCTTTTGAACCTATAGCAAAGGTTAAAACTTAAGATCTGACCCTTTCCTCCACTTTATCTTGCAAATTTCAAGTTTAACTTGAATTCTACAAATATACCTGTTACTATTTAATCATGATTAAGCGAGATATTGAAGCCGAATTGATAAATTTATCAGCTCAGTACCCGGTTATTACGATAACGGGTCCCCGCCAGGCTGGTAAGACTACCCTGGCACGAATGGTTTTTGCTGATTACAATTACTGCAACCTTGAGCTTCCCGATATAAGACAATTAGCCCTTGAAGATCCACGGGCGCTTTTTTCCTCATTTCCGCCTCCGGTAATTATCGATGAAGTGCAAAGGGTTCCTGAGCTGCTCTCTTATATCCAGGTTATGGCTGATGAGAGCGATCAACCGGGTCATTTTATTTTAACTGGCAGCCATCACTTAAATTTGCACCAGGCTGTTACTCATTCTTTGGCCGGTCGTACAGCACTGCTAACCCTATATCCCCTCTCTATAAAGGAGTTGACTCAATCAGGGTTTAACTTAAGCCGTGATGAATATATCTTTACCGGGTTTCTGCCCCGCATCTATAAAGACAAGCTGGAGCCACATAAAGCATATCGTAATTACTATCAAAATTATATTGAAAGAGATCTCCGCCAGGTCAGCAATATCCGCAACCTCGATCAATATGAAAAGTTCTTGCATTTACTGGCTGGTCGGATCGGTCAATTAATTAATCTCAATGCTTTATGCGGTGATATTGGCGTATCAAGCACCACCCTGGGCGAGTGGTTATCGATTCTTGAAGCTTCTTTTATCATCTTCAGGTTAAAACCATACCATGCTAACTTTGGCAAACGCATCGTAAAATCACCCAAACTTTACTTTACAGATGTTGGGCTAGCGGCATACCTGCTGGGCATAAATGAAATTGAACAGGTATCAAGGGATCCGCTATTAGGAAACTTGTATGAAAACATGGTTATTTTAGAGGCCCTTAAAACAAGGATGAACCAGGGGATGGATCCGGGCCTGTACTTTTACCGCGATGCAAACCAGAAAGAAATCGACCTGGTATACAAAAAAAGAGATGAGCTTTTACCGGTAGAGATAAAAGCAGCAATGACTTACAGTCAATCACTGCATAATAGTTTAACCTACTTTACTAAAATATCCGGTATCAATAAAGGATATTTAATTTATGCCGGTGATCTTGAGTTTGAAAAGAGCGGTATATCAGTTCTTAACTTTACCAATACCTATAGCCTCTTTGAATAAACAATAGATCGGCGGGGCACAGGAGCCCAAACCATTTTCATGATAAAAGTTTCTCCCAGTTACCTGCAGAAGTTTTTACTGTAATTGAACTGGTACATGACAGCGCCTGGACAGGGTAAGCGCATTTTTGCACAGTGCACGCGGCAGACCCCGCAGCCGAGCCAAAGGGGTCAGGTCTTGATATGTTATATTCCAAGGCCTGAGCACCTGCTACCGCTTATATTGACTCAAAAACAGCCGGATGCTAAAGTGAAAAGTGATATGGCACTTTTATTCATAACCCTACAATTATTATTAAACATGAACATGAAGATAAGGAGTGCAAGCTGATATGAAGCGACTTTATCTTAAAATCTACGGCAAAGTCCAGGGAGTCTATTTTAGATCTTTTACACAGGACAAGGCTCATCAACTGGGGTTATCCGGCTGGGTTAAAAACATGCCTGATGGAACAGTGGAGACAGTTGCAGAAGGTGAAGAAGAAAATTTAAATGAATATATGCAGTGGTGTAAAAAAGGTCCTCCTGCTGCCCGGGTTGAGGAAATTCGGGAAAAATGGGAAGAGCCCACCGGTGAGTTTAAAGGGTTTAGGATTAAATAATAAACAGTAAAGAGTATTTGGAGAACCGGCAGTGAACAAAACTTTGCAGAAAATTCTTTGGACCTTGGTCCTGGCAGTATTACTCCTTGGTGTGCCCAGGTTATCCGGCGCCATTGCCGGACTGTTTAATTATCAGGCCATTGACCCAGATGGTTCATATGCCTGGATATCAGTGCACCATATTGTCCAGGCCCTCATTTTCATCTTCATGATCTTTGCTATAAATAAATTTAAACCCCTCGATTTCGGTTTCAAGTGGGGCAATAAAGAGGTTGGCAGAAAATATGTTTTATCATTTACCCTCATTTTTGGTGCCGGTTCATTAGTTAGCCATATAATCGCGATTTTGACCGGTTCATTTCAAGCGTTTCCATACCCCCTAACTGCCGTCAACATCCTTGGGCAAATGGGTTTTCAGCTTCTGCTGTCCGGCCCGTCGGAAGAGCTCATCTTCAGGGCTTTTGCCATCACCATGCTGGCCCTTGTTGTCAGAGGCCGCTTTTTTAAGGGGAAGATAAGCTATGCCAATTTAATTGCGGCAATCATTTTTGGCCTGGCCCATGTCGGCTTTTCTTTTGACCCTTTTACCTTAAATTACAACATCTTCCAGGTGATTCTCTCAATTATATTAGGGATCTTTTACGGAGATTGCTATGAAAAGACCGGGAGCGTCTTTTACCCCATGATGATGCACAGCATAAGCAATATTATTATGGTCGGCCTTACAATTATTGCTTCATTCCTTTTTGTCGAAAACTGGTGAAAACCATCGAAATAATAGCGCTTGTGATCGTTGCTATTACTATTATCATTGTACTACTTAGCTGATTCCAAACCCAAGCCGCTTTCAGCAACCAGCAATTCACCTGATATTTACAGGGACGCTGGGCAGGGAAGCCAGATCCGAAAACCTCATTTTCGATCTGGTCGAAAACACCGGGCGGCTGGAAATAAAAAGTATGCGCCACTTTAACTGCGAAGCATTTGGCTTCAGGCAGGTTTAATCTATAGTTCTTCAAGCAGTTTTACTCGATCATCAGGTTCTATCTCCAGGATTATTTCCCTGGCATTTTCGTCTGTAAAGGCCTGGATTAAGCGAATAGAAGATAGTAGTCAAATCTTAAAATAGTGTCACAGAAAGCAACCAATAGGGTATCATTATGGCACTCTAGTTATAAGCTTCGCTTAATTTATAAATCGCTCCTCCAGCCACCTGGCAAGTGCTTCTTTCAACTCCGGGTGAAGCGGCTTGGAGGCGCTGTCCTTGTAGAGCTCCTGGACCTGAGCAATTGAGATGGAGTCATTTGCCTCCTTCAGGGGATGGTTCATGTTTTCGATAATTGTGCAGATTGTTTCTCCCCCTGTCAGTTCCGGCAGTTCCTTAAGCCTTTCCGGGGCTGACTGGTAATCCTTGGAGCCCGTGATCGCCAGCACCGGATACTTTATTTTAGGCAAGTCTTCCCTGACATTGTATGCCATGTGCTCGCGCATCCATTTGGCGTTCATCTTAACAAACTGAATGCGGGCCACGTCCTTGCGGGTGCGGCGGATCTTTTCCATCACCTTCAGGGTTTGCTTTTCTCCCCTCTGATCCACTTTCAACAAGCGGTAGAGCCAGCCCTTAATCCCTTTCTTACCCATCAATTCTCCATAAATCAGCTTTCTCTGCCGTTTAAGGGCCTCTTCAACGGTTTCTACACCGCCGGCCAGCAGGACGATACCGGCAACAGGGTTCCGGGCACTGTAGGCGCTGATAAGCAGGCTGCCTTCACTATGCCCCAGCAGGACCAACCGGCCCGGATCAACCCGGGAATGCCCCTTTAAGAACCCGACGCAGGCCCCGATATCATCAACCAAATCCCACATCCCGGTTTCAAGATAGGATCCTTTGCTTTCTGCCACGCCGCGCTTATCATAGCGCAGGACGGCAAATCCCAGGCCGGTTAAAAATCCGGCCAGCTCTTTTAACAAATCAAACTTAGACTTGAAACCGGTTACATTGCCGTCCCGGTCTACCTCCCCGGAGCCTGCCACCACCAGCACAGCGGGGCATTTCCCCTCGCCGCCCTCCGGCAGGGTGAGGGTCCCTCTTAATAAATATTCTCCCCCAATCGTTACCTTTTCAGCCCTTAAATTGGTTTGCATCAGTTCACTAGGTATTCATGATAAAGGTAAGGGCCGACGTAAAACACCTACCCTTACCTTTTAAATAATGATTAATCAGCACCCTTTACAGGCAACAACTCCACCGTCAATAACAAGTTCGGATCCGGTCATAAATGAAGTCTCATCCGAAGCAAGATACAAGGCTCCGTATGCTATATCTTTAGGTTCACCCAGCCGGGGTAAAGGCGTCATGTCCTCCAGTGATTTGCGTGTTTCCGGAACATTAAGCAATGGATCAGTCATTGGAGTAACTATCACCCCGGGATGGATCGAGTTAACCCTGATGTTTTCTTTGGCAAAATCAGCGGCAACATTTTTAGTCAGGGTGCGAATTGCACCTTTGGATGCGTTATATGCAGCAGCCCCAAATCCTAATATTCCCGATATTGATGAAATGTTAACTATTGAACCTCCGCCTGCCTTACGCATTTCGGGAAGAGCATATTTTATGCCCAGAAATGTCCCGGCAGCATTAATGTTCATCACTTTATTCCAGTTTTCCAAGGTTGCTTCCTCAGCATTGCCCGGAATAAAAACTCCTGCATTGTTTACCAGAACATTAAGGGTTCCATAGGTTTCAACCGCTTTACTGATTACTTCTTTCCACTCAGCTTCAGAAGTTACATCATGCTTAATAGCCAGGGCATCTCCGCCTTCCTTATTTACTTCTTCCACAACCTCTTTCAACTTATCTTCCTGCACATCGGTAGCAACCACTTTTGCCCCTTCTTTGGCAAAAAGCTTTGTTTCCAAAGCACCCTGTCCTGAAGCGGCCCCTGTTATAATCGCTACTTTTCCATCTAATCTACCCACGAAAAAACCTCCTAACTATCGTACTATAGTAATTATTTACTTACTTCGCTTAAATATTATAGGAGTGATTCTTAAATGTCAAATTTTTATTTGTTCAAGAGGGTTTAAATACTGTAACTAAAATAACACGTTTTAATATATGCGCACTGCCCTCTTGGTTGTCATTGAGATGAAGAGGATAGCAAGCCAGGTCTGGTATTATTGCCTTCTCCTGCCTGGTGTGGAGAAAGGGCAGAATATGGTTATTTAAGACTCGGTTCAAACAACCGCAATAATCTATTACTTAAATGTTTTTTATGGTATGGTAGACTTATATCGCAGGGAGGAGCGCTTAATATGGAAATGAAGAAGGAACCATCTTTTACGAGAAATATTCTTCATGGAGAGTTATTGATTTGTACAAAATTTTAATGCCTTACAGATCAATGACCCATGTGAAAATCATCGGGATGGTTTACTTGCTTTGTAATAATTTTATATAAGGGGAGAACAAAGTGGTTGAAAAAAGCTATACTTATTCGGATGGAACACAGTATCATGGTGAGTGGGAAGGCAATAAAAGACAAGGTTATGGAGTATGGACTCGCCCGGACGGAACGAAGTATATGGGAGAATGGAAAGAAGACAGGCCACACGGCCAAGGTAAGTTGGCTGCCCCGGATGGAAGTGTTTACGTGGGTGAGTGGAGAAGTGGCAAACGAAACGGTCAGGGGACGCTTATTTATCCTGATGGAACCAGGCGTACCGGCGAATGGCATGACGGCAAACTCCTTGATGAACCACTCGCAGTTAATAAAACAGACAGGTGCAGTGAAATTGAGCAATCGAACTGGGAACTTAGGCAAAGAATAGCTGAGCTTGAAGATGAAAAACCCCGAAAAAAAGTTCGCCGGAACAGCTTTGGTTATCTTAAGCGGTTTAATTCTGTTATGGGCTTCTTGCACCTTGCACAGGGCTCTTTGATGCTGTTTTTTGCATTGACTATTGATCAAATTAGGGATTTCAGAACCCCGCTTTGGTCTTATTTTTTAGAGTTCGATACTCAAGCCATGCGTCTTGTTACCAGGCCGGAGCAGCTTGGCGAAGTTCCTTTTGCCCTGTTTGTTTCTTTCTTCCTGTTTCTTTCAGCCCTGGCCCACTTTATCATCGTTATGCCCGGCATTAATGATGTCTATGTCCAGGATTTGAAGAAAGGGATCAATAAGTTCCGCTGGCATGAATACTCTCTCAGTTCATCGCTGATGATTATTCTAATTGCCATGCTTTTTGGAGTTTATGATATCGGGGCTCTTATCGCTATATTTATTCTTAACGCTTCGATGAACTGGTTCGGGCTTTTGATGGAACAAATGAACCAGTATACAAATAAAACCAGCTGGTCACCATTTATCTTTGGATGTATTGCCGGAATCGGGCCCTGGATCATCATTATTATGCATGCCCTTGGCAATGCTGATCCTGCTGAAGTCCCCTGGTTTGTATATGCGATAATTGGTTCGTATTTCGTATTTTTTAACCTATTTCCAATTAATATGGTCCTGCAGTATAAGAAGGTAGGCAAGTGGTCGGACTATCTTTATGGTGAAAGAGGCTATATAGTATTGAGCCTGTTGGCGAAAAGTGTCCTAGCCTGGCTGGTGTTTTTTGGGGTTATGCAACCTTAAGCTTCTAAACTTAAGATAGTAATTTAAGATAAAAAATAAAGCCAGAAGGAATCGATTAAATTAAACAAAGATATCAACATGAGGCAAAACCAGGTTCTTGTTATCATAATTAGATGGAGTATCAGGGCTTATTGAAGACTGCTTATGGTTAATTATAATACCGATATGAACTACAATTACTTTCAGTTGGTATTATTAACGGAATAAGGGATTTAAACGCTCAAGTCCAGCCGGCAAGGTGCGGCTCATCAAAACCGAATTTGCCATTTAAATATATCAGACCGGGTTTCAGGATCCTTAAAAGGTCTTGGAGTAGAGCAATTCCCCTGACTCGTAAATCCTTATCCAATATTAATAGTAGTGGGGAAGACCTTTCTTGTTGCGATCTCGCTTTGTTTTTTCAGTTTTTCCCTTTTCTTTTAACTTATGCGGATCAAATTTAATTGGTGTTCCTAAAAGAATAAACCTGGTTTGCAGTGCTTTACTTTCCTATGCGTCCCAGGTTCCGGCAACAATAAAGGCAGCAGAACATCTCAAGTTGAACCTGATCCAGGGCCGGTTTTTGTAACTGCCGGCGATGCAGTATCGAAAAGGAATCAGCCCAAAACTGATGGATTCACTCTTTCAGATCTTCCAGCATCTGCAGATATTCTTCGCGGCTAATTTCACCGTTAGCATAACGTTCCCTTACTTTTTCTACGGCACTATCAGGCCCGGACTTGATACCGGTGGAACGGTCCTGGGATTGTTTTGTGCTGTTTATTACAAGCACTATGACAACTACAGCTACCACAGCTATAAAAAGCCAGAACCCGAGCATCAGGATACCTCCAATACCAAATCCCCAGTCCCACATGTGAAACATAGTAATACCCTCCTCTTCTGGTATGCTTTGTACCCTGTTACTCAATTATACTATATCTTTAACCCTGCGCGGCAGTAGAATCAAGCACTTGGAAAGCTAAAAAGTATAGCAGATGATGAAGAAAGGGTAATTATCGCTACCGGCAGATATCTTGGCGAAGGATTTGATGATCAGAGATTAGACACTCTCTTCTTGACTTTGCCAATTTCCTGGCGGGGCACCCTTGCTCAGTATGCCGGCCGCCTCCACCGCCATCATTCTTCGAAAAGCGAGGTGGTTATTTACGATTACGTTGATAGCAATGTACCTGTTCTGGCAAGAATGAAGGAACGCCGTTTAAAAGGATATCATGCAATTGGTTACGAGGTACAATAAATAATGTATCAGTTAAGATTATCAGCTTAATACCGATCAAGTGGAAATTCGGTGCGGGTTAGTGTATCCGGGGTGATTAAATCTTTTGCGTCTTCAAACTTGCAGTAGGGGATCAGCATATCTTCCCCGAGACGGTTAACATAGCGGACCATACCCCTGGTACCCTCGATTTTAGAACCCAGATCGGTTAGCTTGGTCAGCCATTCCATCCAGTTGTTGAGCAAATCAAGCGGCAGGTAATTGATTCGCCGCAAAAATCGATCGCTTTGAAAGTTGGCATGTCCAACAAGGATCAGATGATCCATGGCCCGGGTACAGGCAACATAAAAAAGCCTTTTCTTTTCGGCGATAAGCTTGTCGCGCAGCCTTTTCTTGATGATTCGCTTAATCAGGACCGGTTCTGATTCCCACTCGTTTTCCGGGTTGGGGGCATCAAAGCCGATCTCGGGGGTTTCCTGGAGAGTAATTTTTTCGCCGCTAACATTCATATTGTGGGGCACTGCTTCAGCATAGATGGTTTCTCTTTCTCCCAGGTTAAAATTGGCGGCCAGATCGGGGACGAAAACCACCGGAAATTCAAGACCTTTTGATTGATGAACAGTCATAATTTGAACTGCACCCCCGAGGCTTATATCAATGTCAGCTTCACCTTCATCTTCAATATAGTCGATCCGGTTGTTAAGCCATTCAGTAAAGTAGTCGAGGTCGGCTCCGTCCTGAAGGGACAGTTCGCGGGCGTTATCCATCAGTTTTTCCAGATTTGAAACAGCCTGGTCCCCGCGGCTGCCGCGGCTTAAACTGATATAATAACCACCGTCCGTAAAAACCATCCGTAAAAAATCAACCAGCGGCATGCGCCTGGAAAGGTTAAGCCAGCGGCTGAGGTTAGAAGCGGCATCAAGGAGTGCCTGCTCATCGCGGGCGGTAAAGTTTAGATCCGGTTTTCGGTTATATAGCTTCCCTGCATCATGAAAATGACCGGCCTGTTTTGAATCGTTAGAAACGCCGGCAAGATCTGCTGCACAATGCTGCAATTTTTCCCAAAGGGTAGTACCGGAAGGAATTTGAGACAGTAAAAACAGGCCTTCATCTGAAAGATGCCCTGCCGGAGAGCGTAAAAAAGCAGCCAGGGCGAGATCGTCATCCCGGTTGGTAAAAAAGGTGAGCAGGTTGCCCACATCGATTATCTCCTGGCGCTGGTAAAACCCGCGGCCCCTGACCACGCTGAAGTTAATCCGGCATAAGCGCAGGGCTTCTTCGTAGGTTTTGATCATGGTCCGCCGGTTAAGCAAAATGGCAACCGCCGGACGTCCTTTGGCGGCCGCTTCACGCACTCGCGCATATTTCCTGTCATCGCCCCAAAAAATCTCTTTAATTCTATCGGCAATAAGGAGGGCTTCCTTGAAATGAGGTTTTAAATCCATTTGTTCTTTCCGTCCGGGGTCATTTTCACTGTCTCTGCCTTCCGTGGGAACATAATTCATGGCATCATCCTGCTTCTTCTTGGAACTGTCGACCACAAAAAACTCCACACTGCCGGGGGCATCGTTGCCGGAACACCGCAGCAGCTGGGGCCGGGCGTCGTGTTCTTCATAAACATCGCGAGCCAGGAGATCCTGGAAAAACAGGTTAAAAAATTGAATTGGCACAGCAGCAGACCGGAAATTGTCGGCAAAGATTATTTCTCCGCTGCGCAAGGTCCGGTCATCGCTTATTTCAGAGCGGTATCGAAAAGTATAGTCTTCGGTTTGATTAAGCTGCAGATCAAACCGATTCTGGTGGCAGCCGCTGATGCGGTTTGCTTCTTTTAGTTCCTCGCGAACCCTGGAAAAAAGGCGAACATCGCCGCCGCGAAAAGAATAAATGGCTTGTTTTTCATCCCCGACAATAAAAACCCGGGGGTTGACTATTTGGCCTGAAGGATCTGCCGCGATTTTCTTGATAATTTTCCACTGCAGGTCGTTGGTGTCCTGGAATTCATCAACCATGATATACTGGAACCGATCTCTTAATTCATTGAGAATGGGCCCGTTTTTTTCCTCATCCAGCAGTTTTTCCGTTCTTAGCTGCAGGTCTTGAAAATCCAGGTAGTTTTCTTCATTTTTTTGGGCATGGTATGCCCGCAGGCAGTAACGAGCCACATAAGCCAGGGCTTTTAAAATCGCAAAGCCGTTTTTTTCATGCTCCTCTATAATTTCGAATTCTTCAACGGGAAAGGCCTCCAGCCGATATCGAAGGGAAGCAAAACAGTCTTTGAGTTCCTTAAAAGATTGTTTTGGCCAGGCTTTCGGGGCGCTGCCTGATATTTTCAAAACCTGGATTAAAACCCTTTTAAGCTCGACCAGCTCCTGAATATTATTATCAGGAACGCTACTCGGGTCATTTACTGTTCCGGCAGTTTCTTTTTCCGCGATCAGGGAGACTTTCCCTCTCAATTTCTCTAAAAGATTCATGGCTTCATCTCGTTTACGATCCACGGAGTAATCTGTTCCCGGCAAATCGGCGCCCATGTCTTCGAGGATTCTCAAATGGTCTTCCAGAATTCCGCTGGCATATAATTTATAGATTATTTCCCGTAAAATGATGCCGCGGTATTGATCAAGCTGCTCCCGGTAATCCGGCCAGTCCAGTTCATTCATCCGCTGCAGCCAAAAACCGCTGTCTTCGCGCTTTTGAATGATTTTATACACACATTCGGCGAGGACAGCTCGTGAAAATTCATCGCTTAAGACCCGGATATGGGGCTCATCTTTTTTTGCCGCCAATTCCCGCAGCGACTTGTTAATGCTTCTGCGCAGGAAGAATACCTTTTCCGTTTCATCGAGAACTCTGAAATAGGGGTCAATCCCGGCTTCAATGGGGTATTCCCTCAGCAGGGCGGCGCAAAAAGAGTGAAAGGTGCTGATATAATTATGCAGAAAAGTGTCCTTTAATTTTAGAAAATGATCCTCTTCTGTTTGAGCCAACTCTTTTTCAATGGCCTGATAGATCCGTTCTTTCATTTCAACGGCTGCTTTGTCGGTAAAAGTTAGCACCATCAAACGGTCCAAATAATGCTTTTCGCGCCCCAGGATTTTGATAATCCGGCGGGTAAGCACCTCGGTTTTGCCGGTGCCCGCCCCGGCTGTAACAGCCATATTGCGCTGATAATCTGTGGCCAAGTGCTGATAAAGTGTCGGAGCAAAAGAGGATGTCATGGTTGTTTAACTTCTCCCCATTCCTTTATTATTTGACCGCCGAGCTGACCCGGTAAATGTTGGGCTCGTTTTGCAAATTATAATATAAGCGGTCCAGGCGCAACTGATCTTTACGGCAGATCCTGTGGAAGGTGCAGTTGGCGCAGGATTGGTCTGTTTCATTGCAAAGCGGCAGATGAAAAATACCCCTGTGCATTAAGCGGTGAATGCGGAGGATCTCTTCTTCGATGAATTGCAGTTTGTCGTCAAATTCTTCTTCCTCCATAAATCCTTCCCGCTGCCCGGAGAAAAGCGGCTTATGATCGCTAACCTGATCCCGGGACCTGGCCCGTAGCTTTTCTTTGGCCAGGTAACCGCCGCGCTTGATTTGTTTAAGGCTTTTTACTAAATAAATTCCCGCCCCGCCCACTGTTTTGCCGCTATAATATTTTTCCACATTTTCAACCAGGTAAAGCAGGGCCAGAGGCAAATCAAAACGCAGTCCCCTGAGCATTTTGGACACATCCCCCGTTTCAGCGGTGGAATACTGATAAGCGATCAGGCTGTCCACAGCCGGAGCCAGGTCAATACGATCAATTGTTATCTCTACAGAAAGTTGTCCCTGCAGGTCTAAAGTTCCGGTCAATTCCCCCGCAAAAGGCACCAACCGTTCGGGGGAATCATGTTCAAAAGCAAGGAAGGCAGCGAACAAACCGGGCCGCCTGGCTTCCCGGTCGTTCAGGCCGGCAACGAGACGATCTTGAAACCGTTTCTCAAAGGCATCGGTAAAATCGTTTTCCCGGCCGGCAAAGTAGGTGGTGATGCTTTCATAGAGCATTTTTGCGGCATCTGCCGGAACGGCCCCCGTTTTTTCCGCTGTCCGGGTATACTCCTGCAAAAAAGAGCGGACCAGTACGCCTTTATCGGTGGTATCGGGATGATAATCTGGTTCTTTTTTAAGATCCATAATATTGTCTAGGAAAAAGCGTAAGGGGCAGGAAGCGTAACGCTCTATTACTTGCGGCGTAAAAGCAATGCGGTCGATCGATTCCGCCAGTTTCTTGAAAACAATGCTGTCCCTGCCGTTTCCCGCAGTTTTGCTACCTGAGCCTGCAGCAGTGAAAAGCCCGTCATATTCCGATAAAGAAGAGGGTCTCATGGTCAAGCCGTCATAACGTAAAATGTCCAGAAGCCGCCTGGTATAATACTGGTCAGTTTGATACAGTTCCACGAGCAGGGGCCGGGCCCGGTCATAATCTTCGTCGACGTTTTTACCGATAAAAATCAGTTTTTCCCGCATGCCGATCGGCTTTTCGTTCGGCAGGTCGTTTTTTTCAGCCTCTTTACGGCCGGGTGCTTCATCTTTATCGCCCGGAAGCTGTTTTTTCAGTTCCTGGATGAAGGGGGAAAGAGGAAGCATGCGGCCGTTGTAACTGGCCGGGGCGCTTACATAAAGCGCCTTCCTTGTTGAACGCACCAGGTGGTAAAACCGGCTGCGGGCATAATCCACGCTGGTATAAGCCCTGCCCAAACCCAGCCCCTCTTTTTGGGGCTGCAGAAAGTTGAATTCCTCTCTGGCCGGATACTCCCCGTCCACCAGGCCGCAGGTAAAAATGTAATCTCCCGGCCAGTAATGTCCCTGTTCTATCGGTTCAATATTGACCGGCGGTTTCTCGGAGGCCCCTTTATCTCCAGGCTCCTGGGAAAATCGGTCGTCAAAACGATGTTCTTTCATTAACCGCTCAAAAACCCTGATTAAATCACTGGTCTGCAGCCTGGTTTCAGGGTCCATTTTCTGCACTAGACCGTCGAGCAGCTGCTCTTTAACCTCACTTAGAATGAGCCGATCCCTGCTTTCAACTGCCGCTTCAGTTGGACCTTGTTCTTCTGTTTTATGGGGATAACCACTTGCCAGAGAAATATTTTCTTCAAACCGAAAACGCCTCCAAAGATCCAGTACGGCGGTTTTAAACTCCCTGCTGTTCAGGCGCGATTGCCCGAAAGAAAGAGTCTTTTCCGCTTCTTGCAGGGCATAGAACTGCTTCAAAGCCTTGTAAAAAGCCTCTTTCTTGTCGGCCTCATTATTCCAGGTCAATTGGTCTAAATACAGGGCCACTACCGCCAGTCCTGGCGTCCCCGGGGCCGGATTGACAGCCCGGTACGCTTTGCGGGACAGGGTTTTAATATATGGATAGTCAAGCTCGATCACACCTGATCTTTCCCGGTCTATTTGTGAAGCCATTTCCTGTTCGGTTAGCATATTCAGGCCTGCAAAAACCTGATATTCTCCTAAATCAGCAATGTTGAGCCCGGTTTGGTAGCTGATATAAGGGGAGGAAAAAATCATTTCCCGCAGGGGATAAGGATTTGAAACGGCGCCCTGGCAAACCAGGGCGTTAATAACCATTGCCGGCGGATAGGAGGTAAGCGGCAAGCCTTTGCTCAGGGTATAAGGAATACTATACTCAGGAAAAACTTCCCCGATCAGGGTGCTGTAAAGATCATATTCGGGGAGGATCACCTTAATCCGGCTTAAATCTGCTCCTCTCTTTTCCAGCTCTTTTATATGCCTTGCCATGGCGGCAACTTCCTGATAGCGATCGTTTTCTTTGCTGATATTTATTTCCAGCCCATGCCTGCCGGTTGGCTGTCCTGGGGGCTGAAAAAGTGCCCGGGCCGCCGGGGCAAATGGATCGGCCTGATCGCCGCCGGAAGACAGTTCTTCCAGCTGCCTGGAAGAAAATTCCGCCAGTACTTCAGTTAAGCTTGCTTCAACTCTTCTTGATTGTTCCGAGGCTATTTCATCTGCACAGTGTAAAAAAACACTCTGGGGGGCATTACGGATCAGATATCTAAAAAGTTTAGCTTCCAGAAGAGTGAGGTGAGAAAACCCGAAAAATACAAAACTGGTCGCCTTTTCAAAGCCAAATCCGGAACATAAATTGTCTCCGGTAACCCGGTTAAAGAAGCACTCCAGGGCACTCCTATAATCAACGCCCTGCTCACCGAGCCTCTGTTCATACTCATTATATATTTTAACCAGGTCATTTTCTCTGAAACCCGGTTTTTCAATCTTGAAATCAAAATAAGCCTGTTTAAGGCTTGTCGTAGAAGCGCGGCGGAAATTGTTGATAAAGCCGGTGATCGCTCTAATATACCCCTGGCGGCGGGTTTCGATATTCAAATAAGGGACCAAACCGGTATTTATGATAGTGCCGATAATTGATTCCATGAAAGGAATCGAGATTAGCCCTTTTTGACCCAGGGAGTTTACCGCATAGCGTTCCGCAAGCTCTGTAACGGTAAATATCTCGGTTTCATCGAGGGCGGCACATAAAGATGACACCTGTGCTTTGTCCTCGCTATCGGGGATAATCATGACCAGGGGCCTAAAGGGCAGCCATTTAGCTTGCTGTTCAATTATAACCGGCCATGAAACCGCCCTGAATAATTTTTTATCAGACATACTGGAAGTTGCCTCCGTGAAGATTACCGGGGAAATGTTAATAAAATATTTAAAACAACACTTACAGTTTACGCATCCATGGAAAGCCTGTCAAGAAAATCATCAGCCCAGCATTTTCGTTTCACTCCTGCGGAATTACTAATATTAGTAAGCATTCATGAAGTACTTATCTGTCCCACATTAAATGAAACTCTTCCTTGTAGGCTTCAAACTCGTCACTATAATGCGCCTTACCCTTCTCGAAGATTTCAAAAACTACCGGGCAGGTATCGCAATTTATTACCAGGTTAAGCAAGCGGTAATTTATTTTCTTTTTATGAGTATATGGGTATTCACGGCAATTTTTAGGCCTGCATACATAAATCGAGCAGCCGTAATCCTTTAAAAAAGGACAGGGTTTTCCTTTGATTTTAAGGCCCTGGTCTGTTTTTTCGAGATACTTTGCTTTGAATTCTTTCATGCTCAATCCAAGCTTCATGGAAATCTCATTTACATCTTTACCCTCTAAAGGGATATTCATTTCTTTACAGCAGTTCACGCATTGGAGGCAATCGATTTCCTCGAACAGCTCGTTATGAAGGGTATTAAACAAATCATCTACTTCTTTTTCATCTCGGCCTTTTAAAAAGGAGCGAAGGATCATATCCTTTTATTTCATAATTGAGAGTTGCGAAGCATTAGCCACATGGACAGATCAAGTTTTGGCAAGTTGATTTTTTCAAGCACAGTGAAACCATGCTTTTCGTAAAAAAACAGGTTATCTTCTTTCTCCGTTTCCAAGTAAAGAGTTAAGGCCTTCATTGTCACATTCTTGCTTGATTGTATTCATGAGCTTACTTCCCAACCCTTTCCTCTTTCTTTTGCTTTCATCTGCTCATCTAAAACTATTTTGCTTTTCTGCTAAAAAATAACACCATAGTTTATCGGATGAAACCAGCAGCAATCAGCAGGTAGGGGTCAAGTTTTGAAATATAATTATTCTAGTGGTTTATCTGTTATGGCCTTTTTTCTGCTCTTTCTACCTTTTCTAATTTTTAACTACCTGGCCTTGGCTACAGCCGGGACTTTATGGCGCTCGGACAGGGTGATGGCTTCCTTTGAGCAGTGCGCGCGGCAGACACCGCAGCCGTAACAGAACCGGGGCTCTATGACAACCTTCTTGTGGGCCAGGCTGAATTTAATCGCCCCAAACTGGCAGGCGCTGATACAGTTCCGGCAGCCGTTACACAGTCCCGGTTCAACCTGGGCCACGTACTCGGCTTTAGACATTACCGGCAGCGCCTTCATGACAGTAGCCTTAAAGGCCATGCAGTCACGGTCGCAGTTGCAGATTCCGCCGATGAAAGGGGTAACAAAGGTCCATACAGAATGAATCAGGCTTTTGTTTTCCAGTTCCCTGAAATGCTGCAAGGCCTCTTCCTTTGGGACAGCCTCCAAGCCCTTCACATCGGGCCCGGTCAGGTAATCGGCCCCGACTGCCTCCACGATTTCTTTTAACTTTGACTGCTCCGCCGGAACCATGCTTAAGCCGTAACAGTAGCGCTTCTCGGTCCCCAGAGAGGATTGGCGGCAGATGCAGGGCAGGCGTACCGCCGTATTAACGAAGCCAAAAATCGCTTCCACGTCCTCAATCGGCAATACCTGGCCGAAATGCTTTTTTCTCATCCGTCCGATTATAGCAGGTTTAATAACTGCCTGGACAAAACCCGGCATCCGGTTCAAGGTATCAAGCAGCTCGATTCTATTCCTTAAGCGCTGCGGGTCTTTAAAAAAATGCTCGATATATTTACTGCGCCTGATGTCGCTCAGTAAATGTTCGGCATAGTTTTCGGCCTTGAGGTACCATTTCTTACCCTCGCCATGTTGGTGGCAGTACTGACACATTACTAGCAATCCCCCGATTCTTAACTGGCCGGCCGATCAGGTAATGAAAGCGGTATATATACCAAGAAAGTAAAGCTTAAAGAGCCAAAACTTCCAGGCCTGGATCAGCTTTTACGGTTATTTAACTCTTCGAGTAAAAGTTTCATCACCTTTTTAGGATTATCATTGATCACCA
>Ga0207421_10004133_pt1 | contig 16944 bp, 11 predicted proteins | sample SodLakKL_010_SED_4_FD_187542 | JGI IMG/M metagenome (GOLD analysis project Ga0207421, IMG submission 187542) | Alkaline sediment microbial communities from Lake Tanatar, Kulunda Steppe, Russia - 8KL_010_SED (SPAdes) (version 2) | ecosystem: Environmental > Aquatic > Non-marine Saline and... | reverse complement strand
CACACCGCGATCACCAACCGGGCATGGGCACTCACCATGACCGACGACGGCACCGTGACCGTCCGACGTGGGAACCGCACCGCCACCAGCGACCCACCCCACCGACGAACCCCCCACCCCGCATAGCCCGGCCGCCACGAGCAGCCGGGCCCCCACCCACGTCAACACGCGCCCGTCAGTGGCCGGGAACACCGAACGACGGCACGACGAGGTGACCGACCCCACCCACGTCGACTGCCCCGGCCACGCAGGACGCCACCGCCGACCACCGGGCGAGACCGACGGGCAGCTGCAGGCAGCTCAGTGGCCGGGGAACACCGGACGGCGCCGGGACCTCGCAGCGTCGAGCCCTTCCTCGAGGTCCCGCGTGCCGTAACTGATCGACTGGGCGGCGCCCTCGCGTTCGAGGGTCGCCTCGATGTCATCGGTCTCCGTGTTGCGGAGCGTCTCGCGCAGTTGACGGACCACGACGGGCGACGCGGCGGCGATCTCCGACGCCAGCTCGAGGGCGCGGGGAAGGACCTCATCGTTCGCGACATGCTCCAGCGCCAGGCCGTACCCGGTCGCGACCTCGCCCGTGATGATCCGGCCGGTGTAGAGCAACTCTGCCGCTCGCTGCTGCCCGACGATCCGGGGGAGGAGCCAGGTCCCCGCCATACCGGGGTGGAGTCCGAGTTGCGAGAAGTTCAGTCCGACCTTGGCCGCCGAACCGAGGATCCGTAGGTCGCAGGCAAGCGCCACGCACAGGCCCGCACCGATCGCATGGCCGTTGATCGCGGCGATGACCGGCACCGGCAGCTCCCGGATCGTCAGGAAGCGTCGGTAGAACGAGATCATCGTGTCCGTGGCATCGAACCCGCTGTCGCGCGTGCGCCGTGCCAGATCCTCCAGCATCCCGAGATCGCCACCCGCCGAGAACGCTGGGGAAGCGCCCGTGACCACGACGACACGTACGGAGGTGTCCTCGCGCAACTCGTCACAGCGGGCGGACAAGGCATCACCCATGTCTGCCGTCATCGCGTTCATACGGGGTGGATCATCGAGGGTGAGCAGGACGACGCCATCGTCGAGGCGCTCGAGCAGGACGGACATGCGGGGCTCCGGGGCGTGTGGGCGGATCTGCAGGCCATGCTAGACGCCGGCCCACCGACGGCGTTGCCCTGCCGACGTCGCCGTCCTACCGGCGGCGTTCAGGCACCCAGGCCTTCGAGGGTCCAACTGCCATCCGGCCAGCGTGTCATCGACGTCGAGGTGGCCGTGGCCACCCGGAGTCGCAACATCGTCACGTCGTCAAGGCCCAGCACGTGTGCGACGGCGCAGCGGATGGGTCCGCCGTGGCAGATGACCACGACGGGTGGGTGGTCAGCGGGGTCCTCACGGCTGTGCTCACGGCCGAGTCCCTCGAGTGCGTCGGTGACCCGGGAACGTAGATCGGTCAGAGGCTCCCCGTCCGGTGGCGTGAAGGCCGCGAAGGCCGTTGGATCGACCTGTACGTCCTCGGGCACGTCGGTCCACACGTCCTTCCAGAGGCGGCCCTCCCAGGCCCCGAGGTCCCGTTCGGCCCAGCGGGCATCGACCTCGTCGGGGACGAGGTCCAGCAGTTCAGACGACTGGCTTGTCCGCAGGGCCGGGGAGCGCACCACGATGGCCGACCCGTCGAGCTCGGTGCGCTCGCGGAGCCGGGACACCTCGACCCGGCCGTGGTCGGACAGGGCGGGGTCGACCCGCTGTCCGTAGGCCGTGCCGACCGCGTCGACGGCTCCATGTCGGATCAGGATGATGCGTGTCACCAGGCTCCTCCCCATCGGTCGAGTGCCACGACGGCACCGGTGGTCAGGATCAGCACGATCTGTTGGGTGGCGCCGAGGATGTCACCGGTCAGCCCACCGATCCGCCGACGGGCCGCGCGGCGGACCGCCGCGACGCCGACCAGGCCGACAGCCAGCGGGACGGCTGCCCAGTGCCACAGGCAGGCGATGCACACGACGAGGGTGGTCAGCAGCGCGAAGGCTGAGCCGATCGGCCCGACCGGTTCGGCGACCTGTGCACCGGAGCCGCGATCGGCGACCGGCGCCAACCAACGGATCTGTACGAGGACGGCAGCCCGGCCGACCACGTGACCGACGAGGATGGCACGGGCGGCGCCGCCGAGGTCGAGCTGTGCCAGCAACGCGATCCGCAACAGCAGCGAGAGCACCAGCGCGCAGCCGCCGTAGGTGCCGATGCGGGAATCCCGCATGATCTCGATGCGTCGGTCGGGATCCCAGCCACCCCAGAGCCCGTCGAACGTGTCGGCCAGGCCGTCCTCGTGGAACGCCCCGGTGACGGCGACCGCCATGATCACGGCGGCGACGGCGGCGACCGGTGCACCGAGGAGCGGCTCGACGGCGGCCCAGACGCCGAGGGTGATCCCGCCGACGAGGACCCCAACGAGGGGGAAAGCGGCGGTCGCCCGGCGCAGATCGCCGTCGATCACCGGGATCTGGGGGACCGGGAGCCGGGTCAGGAACTGCAGAGCGACCGCGAGGATGCGCATCGGCTCGGCGGGCCACCGCCAGGGTGCCGAGCGCGGGGTCGTGGCGTCCATCAGCGCTCCGGGCCGATCGGTGTGGACAGGCGGCGGCGCGGACCCTACCCGGGCTACGGTCCGGGCAGGTTGGACAGCGCAGGGAGCCGGGCGGTACGCTCTCCGAGAAGCAACGGCGCTTCCGCATCCGCGGAGCGCCGTTTCGTGCGTCCGGGGCCTGAAGTTCGGGGCTCGATCGCCCGGTGACGACCCGACGGTCCCACGGATGCCGGTCCTGCCGCATCGTGCCACCCGGTTCCCGTCGAGGAGTTCGCCCGTGCCTGCAGCCCCTGTGCCTTCGTCCGCAAGCCTCGCAGCAACTGATCCGAGGTTCACCGGGTTCGACGTCCGTGGTGAACGGGACGCGTGCGGGATCGGGTTCGTGACCCACGTCGACGGCCAGGCTCGACGCAGCACCGTCACCATGGCCCTCCAGGGCCTGGCGGGCGTGAAACACCGCGGCGCGGTCGCGGCGGACGCGAAGTCGGGTGACGGGGCGGGCATCCTGACCCAGATCCCGCGCGGGCTGGCGGCGGCCTGGGCCGAGGACCTCGGGGCTGCGGACGTCGATCCTGACCGCATCGGCATCCTGTCGTTGTTCCTGCAGCCGGGGGACGCCCCGGAAGACGAGGCTGCACGGCAGACGGTGCGGGACGCGGTCACCGCGGCCTGCGAGGCGCAGCAGGTCCCGCTGGTCGGGTTCCGCGACGTGCCGACCAACCCGGGCGCGATCGGCGAGATGGCGCTGGCGGTCCAACCGGCGCTCGTCCAGGCGATCATGCTGCGGCCCGAGGGTGTGGACGACATCGAGGCCGAACGTGCCGCCTACCGCGTGCGACGCCAGGCGCGCAAGACCAGCGAGGCGGCGGGAGCGCGGTATTACGCCGCCTCGTGTTCGTTCCTGACCGTGACCTACAAGGCGATGGCGGACGCGGACCAGCTCGACGACTTCTACCTCGACCTGCGGGATGAGCGGTTCACCTCCGCGTTGGCGATCTTCCACTCCCGGTTCTCGACGAACACGGCACCGACGTGGGAACGCGCCCAGCCGTTCCGGATGCTGTGCCACAACGGCGAGATCAACACGATCATGGGCAACGTGGCGCTGATGCGGGCGCGTGAGGGCGAGCTCGGGCCGGGATCGTTGTCGCTCGACGGGACCGATTGGGTGGACCCGGCGCTGATGGCGCCCATCATCGACCTGGACCAGTCGGACTCGGCGAAGCTGGATGGTGCGCTGGAGCTGCTGGTACGCGGAGGCCGCGACGTCCGCCACGCGCAGGCGATGCTGGTGCCGCAGGTCTGGGAGGGCGCGCGCGACATCGACCCGGAGATCCGCGACTTCTACCGCTACCACAGCGGGATCGTGGAACCCTGGGACGGACCGGCGGGCCTGATCTTCACCGACGGGCGCCGGGTGGGGGCGACGCTGGACCGCAACGGTCTGCGTCCGCTGCGCTACCACGTCTGCGAGGACGGGACGATCGTGGCGTCCTCCGAGGTCGGGGCGGTCAGTACCTCGCTGCCGACGGACCACGCGGACCACCACGGCTCGGTGCGGCGTGAGCGGCTCGGACCCGGGCAGATGCTGTGTGTGGACCCGGACGAGGGTGGCCTGCAGGAGGACCGTGAGATCAAGCTGCGCCTGGCCAAGCGCCAGCCGTACGGATCGTGGCTGGAGCAGAACCTGGCGCCGGTCAACGCGGGGCACCCCATCGAGGGAGCGCCGGACGACCTGCGCCAGCGGCAGCTCGCGTTCGGGTTCACCAAGGAGGAGGTCATCTCCATCCTGCGGCCGATGGCCACGCAGGGCAAGGAGACGACCTCCTCGATGGGTGACGACACCCCGATGGAGCCGCTCAGTCACGTCCGGCGGCCGATCGCGCACTTCCTCAAGCAACGGTTCGCGCAGGTCACCAACCCGCCGATCGACCACTACCGCGAGCACGAGGTCATGAGCCTGCGCACGCTGCTCGGCCCGCGCCAGCCGTTGCTGACCGAGCGGCCGGAGGCGGCCCGACTGGCCGAGCTCGGGTCGTTCTTCTTGTACCCCGACGGGCTGCAGCGCATCGTGCTGGATCCGGACATCCCGTTCGCCGTCCAGGCGGTCGATGCGACCTTCCCGGTCGCCGAGGGGGTGGCGGGACTCGAGGCGGCGCTGGAGCGGCTGGGCACCGAGGCGTCCGACCACGTGCGTGGGGGAGCGGGCATCGTGGTGGTGTCCGACGTCGGCGTGGACGAGGACCGGTGCCGGGTGCCGATCCTGTTGGCGGTCGGTGCGGTGCACCAGGCGCTGCTCTCCGCCGGGCTGCGGACCAAGACCTCGCTGGTCGCGGAGACCGACGAGGCCCGCGAGACCCACGACATGGCGACCCTGCTGGGGTTCGGTGCCGACGCGATCGTGCCGCGGCTGGTCCTGCAGACGATCGCGGACCTCGCGGACGAGGATCGCATCGGTGGGGACAACCCGTCGGCGAGCATCGCGCAGGAGCGCTACCGCAACGCCGCGGAGGACGGGGTGCTCAAGATCATGTCCAAGATGGGGATCTCCGTCCTGGACAGCTACCGCAGTGCCCAGATCTTCGAGGCGATGGGGCTCGGCCCCGACGTGATCGACCGGTGCTTCGCCGGCGTGACCTCGGCCCTCGGTGGTCTGACGTTGGCCGACCTGGCCGAGGACGTGCTGGGCCAGCACGCGGATGCGTTCGACCTCGACGAGCCCGGCGAGGACGGTCAGCCGGTCAAGATGCCCGATCTGACCAGCCCGGGGATCATCAAGTGGCGCAAGGGTGGCGAGTTCCACGACATGAACAAGCCGGTCATCGACGCGCTCCATGACGTGTTGGGTCTCGGCCGCAAGCCGTCGACCGAGCCGTTCGTCCTCGACGGGGCGGGGACCTCGTCGGAGGTCGATGGGACCACCGCACAACTGCTGCGCCAGGCGGTCAACGACGGCCGCCACGATCTCTACGAGGTGTTCAGCAAGACGGTACGGACCCGTCCGACGTCCTACCCGCGCGACTTCCTGACGCCCGTTCCGGCCGGTGAGCCGATCCCGCTGGACGAGGTGGAGCCGGTCAGCGCGATCACCCGTCGGTTCTCGACCGGGGCGATGTCGCACGGTGCCCTGTCGGCCGAGGCGCACGAGACGCTCGCCGCGGGGCTCAACCTGATCGGTGGACGGGCCAACTCCGGCGAGGGTGGCGAGGATCCGGCGCGGTTCCGCACGCGCGGCAGCGAGCTCGATCTGGACTGCCGCATCAAACAGATCGCGTCGGGACGCTTCGGGGTCACGCCGCAGTACCTCGCCAACGCGCACACGCTGCAGATCAAGATGGCGCAGGGCTCGAAGCCCGGTGAGGGCGGGCAGATCCCCGGACACAAGGTCACCGACGAGATCGCGCGACTGCGGCACACCACGGCCGGGGTGACGCTGATCAGCCCCCCGCCGCACCACGACATCTACTCGATCGAGGATCTCGCCCAGCTGATCTTCGATCTCAAGCAGGTCAACCCCGAGGCGGAGGTGGACGTCAAGCTCGTCGCCGAAGCCGGGATCGGCACCGTCGCCGCCGGGGTGGTCAAGGCGCTGGCCGACTCGATCCACATCTCCGGCAACGACGGCGGGACGGGTGCGTCGCCGTTGTCGTCGATCCAGCACGCCGGTCTGCCGTGGGAGCTCGGTCTGGCCGAGGTCCAGCACAGCCTGCGGGTCAACGATCTGCGTGGCCGGGTCAAGCTCCGGGTCGACGGTGGTTTCAAGACCGGTCACGACGTGCTGATGGCCGCGCTGCTGGGTGCCGATGAGGTCTCGTTCGGGACGGCGGCGCTGTTCGCCGAGGGCTGCATCATGGCCCGAGCGTGCCACCGGGACACCTGCCCGGTGGGGATCGCGACCCAGCGGCGTGACCTGCGGGACAAGTTCGTCGGCACACCCGAGATGGTGGCCGGCTACCTCACCATGGTCGCGGAGGAGACGCGGCGCCTGATGGCCTCGCTCGGGCTGCGGACGCTGGACGATGCGATCGGTCGGGTCGATCTGCTGCGGCGGCGCGATGACCTGGAGGGCCGCGCGCAACGCATCGACGTCTCGCCGTTGCTGGTCGATCCTAGCAACGGCGAACGCCACTTCGTCGCTCGGGAACCGATCCAGGATCCCCGCAGTGAACTCGGTGACCGCGTCTTCGAGGATGCACTCGAGACCATCTTCCTCGGCGGCATCGTGGAGTACACCTACGACATCACCAACGCGGACCGCACGGTCGGGGCGCGCCTCGGCGGGGCGGTCGGTCTGGAGTTCGCCGAGGAGGAGCCGCCGGGTGTGGCGCGCCTGCGCTTCGCCGGTTCCGCCGGCCAGTCGTTCGGGGCGTTCACCAGCCGGGGGGTCGAACTCGTCCTGACCGGCGAGGCCAACGACTACGTCGGCAAGGGCCTCGGCGGTGGGCGGATCGTGATCCGTCCGCCCGAGGACGACGCGGGTGACCCCGTCCTCGTCGGCAACACCGTGCTCTACGGGGCAACGGGCGGTCAGCTGTTCGTGGCGGGTCGGACCGGTGAGCGCTTCGCGGTCCGAAACTCCGGCGCGACCGCGGTGGTCGAGGGAACCGGTGATCATGCCTGCGAGTACATGACCGGCGGCACGGTCATCGTGCTCGGACCGACCGGCAACAACATCGGAGCCGGGATGTCGGGCGGAGAGTGCTTCGTGCACGACCCACGCGGCGAGGTGCTGGCACGCGTCAACCGTCAGCTGGTCGAGGCCCGACGCCCCGACGGGTTCCAGCTGGCCGGGGTCCGTGAGCTCATCGAGGAGCACGCCCAGACCACCGGCTCGACCCGGGCGGCGCAGCTGCTGCAGGACTGGGAGGCAACGGCCGACTCGTTCTGGCGGATCGCGCCGAAGACCGAGCTCGAGCGGGTCGCCTCCTCCGAGAGCGCCGGCGCCAAGGCGGACTGACCGCAACCCCACGGCCGTTCGAGCGCAGTCTGGCCGAACGGCCATGGAAGGGGCACCGTCGCGGCCGACGGTCAGTATGCTCCGCCGCTGACGGTCGCGGTGGCCCACGCCCTGCCCGTCGCGACCCGCTGGACCCCGTTCGGTCGACCCCGACCCCTCGATGTCGACCCCCTGTCAAGGTGCCTCGTGTTCCACGCTCTGCATCCACACGTGTCACGGCCGTGGCTCATCGCGGTCGTCCTGATCGGGATCGTCGCCACCTTGGCGACCCTGCCGACCACGGCGTCAGCCGAGGAGCAGCTCGAGGAGATCCGGGGTCAGCTCTCTGAGGCGCAGGAACGGCAGATCGAGGTCCAGGAGCGCATCGAGAGCAACCAGTTGGAGCTCGAGGAACTCCTCGGCCGGATCGCTGGGCTCGAGGACGAGGTCGCTGACCTCGAACGTGAGGTCGCCGGGCATGAGCGCAACATGCGTGAGCTGGACGCGATGGTCAGCTTCCGGGTGCGCGAGGCCTACAAGCACGGTGCCTCCATGGACCCGATGTCGGTGCTGCTCAGTGGTGAAGATGCGTCGAGCGCCCTGGCCATGGCCAGCACGGTGCAGCGCCTGGTGGACGGCGACCGTGTGCGTACGGAGGATCTGGCGGCGGCCCGTGTCCGGACCCGGACAGCCGCCGAGCTCCTCGAGGAACGGGTGGAGGAGCTGCGCGTCGCGGAAGAGGACTTCGAGCGGGTCGGTAACGAACTGACCGCGGACCTCCAGTCCCTCCAGGAGCTCGAGCAGGATCTGACCGAGCAGGAACGTGCCGAGGTTGCGCGCATCGAGCGCGAGCGTCGTGAACGCGAGGAGCGGGAACGCCGTGAGCGTGAGGCGCGCGAAGCCCGTGAGGCGGAGGCCAGAGCCGCGCGGGAGCGAGAGGCCGCGCGGGAGCGAGAGGCCGCGCAGGAGAGCTCGAGCAGCAACGGTGGCGGCTCCGGCGGAGGCGACTCGAACACCTCGAGCTCGACCGAGTCCGCGCCGGCCCCGACGGGTGGTGGCGGCATGGCCTGCCCCCTCGACCAGCCACGTCACTTCATCGACAGCTGGGGGTTCGCGCGGTCGGGCGGCCGTGCGCACCGGGGTACCGACATCATGGGGCCGCACGGCATCCCCGTGCGGGCGATCACCGACGGCACCTGGCACCACCAGCGGGTCGGTGCCAACGCCGGGGTGTGGGGGATCCTGCGTGGCAACAACGGTGACCACTACTGGTACATGCACCTGACCGCCCACACCGTCGGCAACGGCGCCCGGGTGAGTGCTGGCCAGCAGATCGGGACGAACGGCTCCACGGGGAACGCCCACCCGAGCGCGCCCCACGTGCACTTCGAGCTGCATCCTGGTGGGGGCTCGGCGGTCAACCCGTACCGACTGCTGCGCAACGTCTGCGGCTAGGTCCGCGGGTGTCGGTTCTGGGCGGCGGACGCGGTACGTTCGTCACCCCGCGGGCCGGGCGTGCACGGACCGTGGACCAGGGGGATCGATCGCGCGCTCCACGGTGACTCGAAGAGGACGACCATATGGCCAGCGACGTCGGCACGGATGTAGCCGAACGGACCCACGTCCAGCTCTCCAACGCCGTGGTGCGTTTCGCGGGAGACTCCGGCGACGGGATGCAGCTCGCCGGTGATCAGTTCACCAACCAGACGGCCATCGCCGGTAACGACCTCGCGACCCTGCCGGACTTCCCGGCCGAGATCCGCGCACCCGCCGGCACGCTCGCCGGGGTGAGCTCGTTCCAGCTGCACTTCTCCGACCAGGACATCCACACACCGGGTGACGCACCTGACGTGCTGGTGGCGATGAACCCGGCGGCCCTGCAGAAGCACCTCGGTGCGCTGAAGTCCGGGGGCACGCTGATCATCAACACCGATGCCTTCTCGGGTCGGAACCTCACCAAGGCCGGCTACGACGAGGATCCACGTGAGGACGGCAGCCTCACTGACTACCAGCTCCACGAGGTCGACCTCACGACGCTGACGTTGCGGGCGCTTGAGGGCCACATCGAGCGGGGCGAGCTCAACAAGAAGGAAGCCGAGCGCTGCAAGAACATGCTCGCGCTCGGGCTCGTGTCGTGGATGTTCTCCCGCCCGATCGAGGAGACCGAGTCCTGGCTCGAGTCCAAGTTCGCCAAGAAGCCCGAGGTCGCGGACGCCAACGTCGCCGCGCTGCGTGCCGGCTGGAACTTCGGCGAGACCACCGAGGCGTTCGTCTTCACCTACGAGGTCAAGGCCGCCAAGCTCCCCCCGGGCCGTTACCGCAACATCACCGGCAACCAGGCGCTGTCGTACGGCCTCGTGGCCGCCAGCGTGCGGTCCAAGCTGCCGCTGTTCTGCGGCTCGTACCCGATCACGCCGGCTTCCGACATCCTGCACGAGCTCGCCCAGCTCAAGCGGTTCAACGTCAACACCTTCCAGGCTGAGGACGAGATCGCCGCCATCGGCTCGGTGATCGGTGCGGCCTTCGGAGGCTCGTTGGCCGTGACCGCATCGTCGGGGCCGGGTATCGCGCTCAAGGCCGAGGCGATGGGCCTGGCGATGATCACCGAGCTGCCGTGCCTGATCGTCAACGTCCAACGTGGCGGTCCCTCGACCGGGCTGCCGACCAAGACGGAGCAGTCCGATCTGTTCCAGGTCATGTTCGGACGCAACGGTGAAGCGCCGATCCCGATCGTGGCGGCCAGTTCACCGGCTGACTGTTTCCACGCCGCGATCGAAGCCGCTCGCATCGCGCTGACCTACCGCACCCCGGTGGTGCTGCTGTCGGACGGCTACCTCGCGAACTCCGCCGAGCCCTGGCGGCTGCCCGAGGTCGACGATCTGCCCGATCTGTCCGCGGACTTCGGCTTCACCACGGAGCCCAACACCCCGGATGGCGACTTCCTGCCCTACCTGCGTGACCCGGAGACGCTCGCGCGGCCCTGGGCGCTGCCCGGTACCGCCGGCCTCGAACACCGGATCGGCGGGATCGAGAAGGAGGATGGCAGCGGTCACATCAGCTACGACCCTGCCAACCACCACCGTATGGCCGAGTTGCGCTACGAGCGCATGGACAAGATCGCCGCGGGGTTGCCGCCGCTCGAGGTCGACGACCCGTCCGGTGAGGCGGATGTGCTCGTCGTCGGTTGGGGCTCGACCGAAGGTCCGATCCGGGCTGCGTGTCACGACCTGCGGGCCCGGGGTCGCAACGTCGCCCGGGTGCACGTGCGGCACCTGATGCCGCTGCCGCAGGACCTTCCGGACCTGCTGCGCTCCTACGAGACGGTGATCCTGCCGGAGAACAACATGGGCCAGCTCGTGACGTTGCTGCGCTCCGCGACCCTGGTCGACATCAAGCCCTACAACCGCGTGACCGGACAGCCGTTCTCGGCCACCGAACTGATCGATGTCATCGAGACCCTCGGATGGGGGGAGTCGGCGTGACCACCAACGACAGCAAGCTGACCAAGAAGGACTTCACCTCGGACCGTGAGGTTCGCTGGTGCCCGGGTTGTGGGGACTACGCGATCCTGGCGACCGTGCAGACCCTGCTGCCCGAACTCGGCGCGAGGCCGGAATCCACCGCGTTCATCTCTGGGATCGGGTGTTCGTCACGGTTCCCGTACTACATGGACACCTACGGGTTCCACACGATCCACGGTCGTGCGCCCGCGGTCGCGACGGGGCTCGCGATCACGCGGCCGGACCTTGACGTCTGGGTCGTGACCGGTGACGGTGATGGGTTGTCGATCGGGGGCAACCACCTGATCCACGCGCTGCGGCGCAACGTCAACCTCAAGATCCTGCTGTTCAACAACGAGATCTACGGGCTGACCAAGGGCCAGTACTCGCCGACCTCACCGTTGGGATCAGTCAAGAAGTCGACGCCGATGGGGTCGATCGACCGGCCGATGAACCCGGTGAGCCTGGCGCTCGGCGCCGAGGCCACGTTCGTCGCCCGCAGCATCGACACGGACCGCAAGCACCTGTCCTCGGTCCTCGAAGCGGCCTACAACCACCGTGGGGCGGCATTCGTCGAGATCTACCAGAACTGCAACGTGTTCAACGACGGCGCGTTCATGGCGATCAAGGACAAGGATCAGAAGGACCACAACCAGATCCGCCTGACTGCCGGTGAGCCGATCACCTTCGGGCCCGACGGCGAGAACGCCGTTGTTGCGCGCGGAGACGGTTCGATGAAGATCGTGCCGACCGAGGAGGCGGGTGACCGGGTGGTGATCCACGACCCCAACAAGCCCGAGCCGACCACCGCGTTCGCACTGGCCCGGTTGTCGCACAACCCGACCGGCCCGACCCCGATCGGGATCTTCCGGGATGTGGATCGTGCGGCCTACGACGAGGTCTCACGCGACCAGGTCGAACAGGCACGCGTCGACCAGGGGGAGGGCTCGCTCGAGCAACTCCTCGGGTCCGGCAACGTCTGGGACGTCGTCAGCTGACCGCATGATGGATCTGCCGCTCGAAAACCCCGCGCGGCAGCGACTGGCCAGCGACCTGCTCGGGTGGGGCGAGCCCCGCCCAAGGATCGATCCCCAGGTCGCCGACGAGTTGCGGGGGCACCTCGATGCCGGCCTCGCGGCCATCGGTGATGACCTTGGTCGGGTCGCCACCGCACAACGCGGGGGTCACGTGCTCGTCACCAAGACCAAACTGGACCGGTTGGTGTGTGACGGGCTCCAACTCGACGCGGCACCCTTCCAGCACACCCATGCCAGCGTGCGGGGCATCCTCGGACATGCGATGGTCGCTCACGACCTCGACGCTGGGCGGATCGAACCGGCGGCGAAGGTCGTCGAGGTGGTCTGGCAGGCCGAGGCCAGTCGCCGACCCGGTGATCCGGCGTCGCTGTCCGCGTGGATGAACGAGCAGCCACCCGATCATGCCCATCAGCTCCGCGCGGAACTCACCGATCTCCTGGAGGGTTTCCGGGAGGTGTGGCCGCCGTTGCCTCCGGAGCGGGTACGCATCCGCACCGAGGAGGCGATCGGCATCTCGCTGGCGGACGGACACGTGCGGCTGTTCGGACGACCGGACCTGCTCATCGACAGCCGCCACCGGGACGACCGCGCCCGGACCCTGGTGGTCGACCTCAAGACCGGCCGGCCCCGATCCGAACACGACCGGCACGAACTGCGCTTCTACGCGCTGCTCGTGACCCTGTCCCGGGGACGGCCCCCGTTCCGGTGGGCCACCTACTACGTCACCGAGGGCCGCCATGAGGCCGAGGACTACCGCCCGGAGGTCCTGGAGGCGACCGCCCGACGGGTCATCGACGGCGCCCGGCAGTTGGTCCGGCTGGGTCTCCGCGACCCGGGCGATGAGCAGGATCTCCAGTTGCGGGGTGGCAGCTGGTGCTTCATGTGCCAGCGGGAGCCCGACTGCGAGGTGGCGGCCGCAGCGCGGATGGAGCACGCCCTGGATCAGCTCGGCTGAGCGGTCGGTCGCGGGTCGGACCGGCGGCGTCAGCCTGGTTCGGGCAGGATCGGACCGGTCTCCTGTGGGTGCATGCGCGCGCTGAAGTCCCAACTCGAGAGCCGGAGCTGATCGATGCGGATCGCGACCTCGTCGTCGGCGTTGCGGGCCAGCAGGGCAGCGAGGTCATCGTTGACCGGATCCAGGTAGCGGGCCAGCAGCGCATCCAGCATGCTCTGGCCGTGTTCGGGGACCACCGTGGCCCGGCCGGTGCCCCGGACCCCGCGGTAGGGCGGGACGTCCGGGCCGATCTCGATCCCGACACGCGGGTCGGCCGTGATGTGCTGCACGACATCGGCGTCTGCCCTGGTCGCGCACCACAGTGCCCCGTCGTCGTAGCGGTACCACAACGACACCACGAGCGGCCCCCTCGGTGCGAGCACGGCCAGGCGAACGGGGATCCTGGCCCCCAGGAGCCAGCCAACGACCTGCGGCTGGTCCCACGGGCCTCCAACGAGCTTCACGCGGCGCTCCCTCGATGAGCGGTTCGTGCGGACATGTCGCACCCTCCGGGCATGATGATGTCATGGATACCACACCCGCCGCCATCCCACCCGCCACGAACCTGCGGACGTTCCGCACGCCGGTCCGAGGGCACGCGTTCGCGCCACGACCGCCCGGCACGACAGGTCCGGTGCCGGGTCAGGTCGCGCGGTTGCTCCGGGAACCGGGCAACCCGGCCGACCCGTATGCCGTCAGCGTCTGGGTCGCAGACGACCACGGCCGCTGGCGGATCGGGTATCTCGACCGGGGGGTGGCCGTCCGCGTCGCACCGCGGTTGGACGAGGGAGCCGACCTGGCGGTCCAGATCGAGGGGTGGACCACCGAACCGGACGGACGTTGGCTGCGGCCGGTCGTCGTCGTGCAGGCCCGCGACGAACCGGACGAGGTGCAGCGCCCGGCTGGACTGTGGGGACGGCCGCCGGGCGTGACGCGCCGGGTGGTGCGGCGTCCCGATCAGTCCTCGTCGCCGTCCTCCTCGTCGTCGTCTTCTTCTTCTTCCTCGTCGTCGTCGTCGGGCTCGGGCTCGGGTTCCGAGCGCGCCCGCGTCCCGACCTCGACGATGCGGTCCTGCGGGACGTAGACGGTGCGGATCGTCTCGGTCACCGTGTCGCCCTCGAGTTTCTCGATCGTGCGGACGACCTGGACCGTGAAGCCACCGAAGCCGGCCTGTACCACCCGCTCCTGACCCTCGAACAACTCGTTGGTGGTCCGTCGTTCCTCATCGGGCTCGGTGCGGTTGGTCGGGGAACCGTGCGATGCGCTGACCCTGGATGCGATCGGCTGGCCGTACAGCGACACCGTGATCGACCCCGGGGTGTAGCTGGTCTTGACGATGATCGCGCCGTCGGTGTTGTTGGTGAACTTCACGTCGAGTTCGGGGTAGTTGAGCGTTGCTTCACGGCCCATCGGGTAGCGCGAGAAGTACCACGAGTGGGCCTTCCACTGGTCGATCTGCACGCCGGCGAAGAAGGCCGCGTTGTAGGTCGTGGTGCCGAACTGGGAGGTGCCACCGCCGCAGGTGTCCGTGAGTTCGCCGCGGACGATGGTGCCGGCCGGCTTGTAGCCACGTTCGCAGGTCCGTCGCCCCGAGGTCTCGTTGATGGAGAACCGTTCACCAGGCAGGGTGACGACGTGATCGACCTCGTCGGCGAGCTTCTGGATGTTGACCACGCGATCCTGGCCGGAGGGGTGGTAGGTCGTGAACGTGCCGAGCAGGTGTGTCGGCCGCAGTTCCTCCGCACGCTGCGTGGAGAAGTCCGCCTCGATCTTCTCCAGGCGCAGGTCGCCGCCGCGGTCCCCGGCGCGCAGCAGTTCGGTGATCTGATCCGCGGCCAGCTCGGGATCGAACCGGGTCCCGTTCCGCCCCGGTTCCACCTCGACGTCCGCGCTGACCGGCTCGAAGGCGGTCGAACCCTGGGTGTCGAAGGTGACCGGCGGTGCGCGATCCACGAGGTAGCGGGCGTTGCGGGCCTGCTGTTCGAAGCGGGCGGCGTCCTCCTCGGAGACGACGCTCGCCAGGGCGTCGGCGGTGACCACCAGTTCCAGCGTCGCACCGGTGGAGGTCGGCCGCTCCACGACGTCGATGATGGTGGCCACGTCGGTGGGGCTCAGTTCGAGCGTCTCGTCGCCGGAACTCATCGTGAGACTGCCGGCGATCGCGCGTTCGACCTGGGCGGCGACGGCCTCGACATCCGCGTCGGGAACCAGTTGTGGCTCGGTGTCGGCGGGTAGCTCCAGCTCGTCCGGTCCGGGTGCGAGCATCGCGTCGATGAGCGCCTCCGTGGTCTCGGACCGGCGGACCTCGACGAAACCCGTGGGCATGACGACCTCGACCTCGAGGCTGTCGGGATCGATCGTGACCGATCCGGGCGTGATCTCACGGTCGAGGTCGTCGGCCAGGTCGTCGACCCAGGCGGTGACCTCTGCCGGGTCGTAGTCCTCGGCCAACGCGATGTCGAGGACGGTTCGCAGGCTGCGGATCCGCTCGGCGATATCGCCGGGAAGTCCCTGGCGCCCCCGTGCCAACGCGGCCGCGGCGGTGGCATCCGCGTCGATCGTGTACCCGAAATCCTCAGGGGCGACATCGATGGTGCGGTCCTGGAAGGTGAAGCTCACCGGGTCGGTGCGACGGGCCTCCGCGAGCGGATCGATCGCATCCCGGAGTTCGTCTTCGTTCATCCCGGAGACGTCGGTGCCGGCGACCGTGGTGTTGGGCAGCACCTGGCCGGCCTGGATGCCCCAGAGCACCGCCAGCCCGATGAGCGCGAGCGCCAGCAGCCCTCCCAGCCCATAGCCGGTGTAGATGAGTGCACGACGTTTCGTCATCGTCTGGGGATCCCCCTTGCACGCCGTTGCGCCATACGCGCGGGCTGCGGCGAGAACTCCGGAGGGTAGCAACGGGGTCGGTGCACGCTGTCCCATGGCCGTTCGACGCGCACCGGGACGGCCCAGGCGGCGCCGGGGCTGGTAGCGTCCGGTGACCTCGAACGGCCCCGGCGCTGTGACCGATGCTGTGGCTCTCACTCCCGGCCGATGGCCCTGCGCCACCCGGAGATCCGCTCAACGACTCCACAGACCCTGGAGGTGTGGTGACGGCGCTGGCTCGTAGTTGGGTGGTGCGCTCCATCGGTTCCCGCGGGGCCGTGGTGCTGGCGGCACTGGTCGTCGCGGCGTGCCTCGTTGCGGTGCTGGGTGGTGCGGCGGATGCGTCTTCCGACGAGGAACGTCTGGCCGAGGCACGTCGGGCTCTCGAAGCGATCGGTGGGCAGATCGCGGAGGCCGAAGCCGAGGTCGAGGAGGCCGACGAGGACGTCGAGGACGCGGATGAGCTCCTGGCCGAGGTCGAAGCGGTCGTGAACGATGTCGCGACGGCGGTGGACGCCCAACAGGACGTCGTCGCACGCACCCAGCAGCGGTTGGCGCAGGTGGAGGACGAGCGTGACCTGCTGCTCGATGCGTTCAACCAGCGTGCGACCCGTGTGTTCAAGATGGGTCCGACGCAGGCCTGGGACATGTTGCTGACCGGTGGCGACGCGGCGGACGCGATGGCCCGCACGTCGTACCTGCGGATCATCCTCGAAGGCGATCAGGTCGACCTCGAGGTGTTGGAGACCGCGGGGATCGCGGTGGCGGCCGAACAGCAACGGGCGGACGACGAGCGTGCACGGCTGGAGCGTCTGCTCGAGGAACAGGAAGCGATCCTGGCCGAAGCACAGGAACTGCGGGAGAGCCGGGCGCTGGCTGCGGCGAACGCGCGGGACCGGGTCGCGTTGCTCGAGGAGGAGCAGGACGACCTCGAGGCCGAGCAGGAGCAGATCGAAGCGTTGATCGCGCAGCGCCAGGCGGAGGAACGTGCGCGGCAGGCGGCGGCCCGCGAAGCGGCGGCCCGCGAAGCGGCGGCTGCCGAG
>Ga0207421_10004132_pt1 | contig 16945 bp, 7 predicted proteins | sample SodLakKL_010_SED_4_FD_187542 | JGI IMG/M metagenome (GOLD analysis project Ga0207421, IMG submission 187542) | Alkaline sediment microbial communities from Lake Tanatar, Kulunda Steppe, Russia - 8KL_010_SED (SPAdes) (version 2) | ecosystem: Environmental > Aquatic > Non-marine Saline and... | reverse complement strand
CAAAAACAAATTAATGTGTAAATTTGGCCATGAAATTACATCTGTTTGCTGTGGCACAACATGCCCGAAACAGGTGGCACAACATCACCGAAATATCCACTGATAATCAATGGCGCTTACTTTTTGTATTGGAAAGTAGGGTCTTTTGATCATAGGGCAGGGATGTAGTTCAACCGGGAATACTCGCTGCTGTTCACATGCGAACAAAGTTGTCCGGATAAGAACACCATTGTTTGCCTGAAGATTTTGTAATAAACTAAAAATAAAATAATTGTGATGCTTGGCTTACTTGTTGTATTGCAATAAATTGTTTTTTAAAAGGTTTATTATGGGCTGCATTTTTCCAAGGTTATTTTTTTATTTTTTTCTGAACATTTGGTTTTTGACTTTTTGTCTTAACCCTGTTAATGCCGACACTGCTGGAATTACAAGCAACGCCCCTTCATTTAAAAATTACCTTTCCATGCGAAACCAGGAAGGGGATGCTTCTGGGTTACCCCTTAAGAAACTGGAGAAAATTCACAGGGAAGTTCGTGACCAGCGGCTTGATTTTGGACTGGAATCCGCCTCTTTGTTCCTTGATAAAGCTTATGAGCTGAAGGACAGTTCCAATATTGCCAAAGGATATCATTTTATTGCTTTGGCGTTTTCCAAGGCCGGAGATTATGAAAAGGCATTGAAGAACAACCTTGAGGCTCTCAAAATCAGAAGGGCCCTTGGTGAAATCAAGGAGGTGGCTGGCATTTACAACAACATCGGCATTTTGTTTGAAAAGCTGGGCCGTTATTCTCAGAGCCTTGAGTTTTTTAAAAAAAGCCTTTCTATTTATCAGGAATTGGGCAATGCACATGATGTAGCCCTGGTACTTTCAAATAAAGGAGGGCTTTATGGTGAAATGGGGGAAACAGAAAGAGGATATGAGGTGCTGAAAAAGGTTATAAATCTGGTTTCAGGTATGGATGACCATCCGAGCATCGGTAGCAACTATCAAAGCATAGGCTTTTTGTATTTTCAGGAAAACCAGCTTTTAAAAGCCAAAGATCAATATTTACATGCCAAAGACAGATTCCTAAAAAAAAATGAAACCCGCGGCCTGGCCAATAATTATTTTCATCTCGGGGTCATTGAGTATGAGTTGGGCAATTATTTGAAGGCTCTTTATTATCTGGACCAGGGTATTAAAATAGCGGAAGAAAAAGGCTTTTTGAACCAGCTAAGCTCTCTCCTGGAAAAAAAAGCCACCTTCCAGGCGGCTTTGAATGAATATGAAAGCGCATATAAAAACCACCGCCGGTATGCCGAACTGAAAGACTCCCTGCTCAACAAGGAATCCATGACCCAGATTGCCTTTTACCAAACACTTTATGAGTCCGAAAAAAAGGAAAGGCAGATCAGCAGCCTGAAAAAGGAACAGGAAGTCCAAACCCTTTCACTTGAGCAGCAAACCCTGGAACTGGAAAAAAGCAAACTTATCAACACTGCACTGGTTTTCTTCCTGGTCATCAGTGTTTTTGCCGTTTTTACCATTGTCAATTACTACCAAAACAAGCGCAAAGATTTTATCAACAGACAAAACCTGGAAGCCCAGAAAGCCCAGGTGCAGGCTGTAATCAAAACCCAGGAGAATGAACGCATTCGTTTTGCGAAGGACCTGCACGATGGGCTGGGGCAATTACTTACAGCTTTGAAAATAAATTGTTCCGGAATCACGAATTACCCAAACAATCGCAATGAAAGAGCAATCGAAAATGCATCCGCTTTAATTAAGGATATGCATCAGGAGATACGGAATATTTCCTTTAATATCATGCCCCAGATTTTGGTAAAAAAAGGATTATATTCTGCCATTTCTGAATTGGCAGCAAGAGTTAACCTGACAGAAGACGTTCAGGTATTGCTCTCGGAGTTCGGGTTTACCCACCGCTTTGAGCCTTCTTCGGAAATAGCCATTTATCGAATTGTCCAGGAACTGCTAAACAATATCATCAAGTATAGCGGGGCAAAAAACATCAGCCTTCATTTTACCCAGCATGAAAAGGAACTGAACATTCATATTGAAGATGATGGTCTGGGCTTTGACACCGGCTGTCTGGATAAGAGCAAGGGTTCTGGCTGGAAAAACATCTGCTCCAGGCTGAAATTCATCAACGGAAATATTTCTTATGACACCCAGCCCCAACGTAAGCATTCTACTGTAATCATTGACATACCAATTAGATAGTGCCATGAATTTGTTAATTGTTGACGATCATCAGGTAATTCTTGACGGAATAAAAAACATTCTTCCTGAAGACAAGTTTAAAATTGTAGCCGAAGCCAATGATGTGGAGACGGCCTTGCGGTTTCTCAACATCCTGGATGTTGATGCCATTATTACGGATATTCAACTAAATGGAAGGTCCGGAATAGATCTGGTCAGGGAAGCCAAAGCCCAAAGGCCTGGGATAAAGTGTCTTATCCTGAGCATGTTTGATGAAAAAACCATGGTTCAGGAAGCCATGGACGCCGGGGCCGATGCTTATATCATTAAGAGTTCCGACCCTGAACAGTTCACAAAAGCCCTCGAAAAGGTATCTAAAGGAGAAAAATTCCTTTGCGAGGATTTATCCGTTCTCCTGCTTCAAAAAGAAAGTTTGTTTGAAAAAGCTAAAAACTTACTAACCCTGAGGGAAAAAGAAATCCTGAGACTTGTGGTGGATGAAAAATCCAACAAACAAATTGCCCGGGAACTTTTTATCAGCGAACGAACCGTTGAATCCCACCGGAAAAACATTTACCGTAAAACCAATACCGAAAGCCTGGTGGGCCTGGTGCGGTTTGCTATTGACAACAAGCTGGTTTAATAAAACCCGTGCTGGCACGGATGCCAATTGCCCATTCCTACGGATTCCCCTTCATCTAACCGGGGTTAATTTTGTTCAATTTTTCGGTATTATCCGGAAGCATAACAGATAATCTGCATCAAGTTCTACTTACTTCACCAAAAAATATTTTACCATGAAAAGAAATTTATTTTTCTTCTGCCTGATTCTTGCCATGCTGACTCGGCCAGGTTATGGGCAGAAACTTGAAAACGCAGGAGTTAATCCTGAAAAAACAACCCCCGGAGGGGAACAGCTATTTTTCGAACCCTTCGACCATTTGCCCCATGGGTTTATTCCAACCGGCTGGAGCAAAGAAGGCGACGGCCAGCAAAACTGGGGAGCATACAATATAGATAATGCGGGAGGAGAAGCTCCACAGATGAGGTTCTATATTCACCCCATTTTTGAGGGAACTTCTTATTTGCTGACTCCCAACATTGACATACAGGATAGCCAGGGGCTTATTTTAAGCTTTAAAAACAGGGTGGATAACTTCTCAGGCCTTTTTGATGAAGATAAAACAGCAGTGGATTATTCTTTTAATGAGGGAGCCGATTGGGAAGAACTCTGGAGTTTTGAGGTTTCCAGGAGCCGAGGGCCGGAAGAACTGAATCTTTATTTTCTAGCCCCGGAAAGTGCTGAAAATGTGCAGATCCGGTTTCGGTTCGAAGGTAACAGCGGAAACCTTCATATGTGGTCTTTTGATGATGTGACCCTCACAAAGGCCATGCAACAGGAAGTGTATGCCGGTAATGTTTCAGGAAATCCGCTGCCTGTAGCCCAAAAAACCAACAGTTACAAGGTGAATGTTTTCAACGCGGGACTGATCCCCATGGATGACTATACCGTGCGCCTGTTAAAAAACGAAGAGACCGAGATCGCAAGCCTTCAGGGAGCCGGCACCGCCTTCGGAGAATCTGTTGAACATGAATTACAATGGACTCCAGATGAAAACCTTTCAGGGCAGTTTTACCTTTCCGGAGTGGTTGAATGGATCACTTCTGACGGCATGCAGGAGTCCGTTACCGAACCCTTTGAGGTTCATGTCCAACCAGGCGGGTCGGGAACCAGTTTTGTCGGAACTGACGATGTTGTTTCACCTTATTATATTGAACAACCTTTTGATTTCAATGACAAAACCAGCCTTTCCCAAACCATCTACTATCCGGATGAAATGGATGTGGTCGGTGGAAAGATCTCCCGGATCGCTTATTTCAACCATTTCGATCACGCGCAGTATCAGGAGGTAAAAATATATATGGGCACCACCTCAAAAAACCACTTGTTTGAAGAGTATATTTCCACAGAAGAACACGAACTGGTTTTTGAAGGCACCGTTTTTTTTCCCGAAGGGGCCAACAGCATTGTCATTCCCCTTGATAAACCCTATTTATATGAGGGAGGAGAGGAAAACCTGGTGGTAACAAACCTGGTCCCCATGCATGATAACATGTCCCTCCCTTATGTTAGATTTTATGTAACGGCTACAGATCGTCCTCACCGTGCCCGTGCTTTTCGATCCAACCAGATTATTATCGACCCGGAATATCCACCGGCAGGCGGAAAGGTAAGGTCGGTAATCCCCAATACGGTTTTTGTGTTCGACGGGGAAAACATGGGAACCCTCTCCGGAAATGTGACCGCACTGAATGGGAGCCCCCTTGAAAATGTTAACCTGCGGGTTCAATCCACCGGTGCCACCACAACTACGGATGAGGAAGGTGATTTCTGCTTTCCCCTTGTGCCGGAAGGAACTTTGAAGGTGGAAATTTTTAAAACCGGGTATTACCAACAAGATCATGAGCTTGTCATTACCAATGGAGAGGAGGAAGCTCTGGATGTTCAACTGGAACTTCTTCCCTTAGTTTCCGTGGATGGTGTCATTACCGTGAGCGATCAGCCAGGCTCTGCCCTTGAGGGGGCCATGGTAAATCTGCATGGTAATGCATCTTTCTCAGGGGAAACCGATGAGAACGGAGCATTCCACCTGGAGGCTGTTTTTGGAGATCAACCCTATCGGCTTTCCATTTCTGCTGAAGGGTACAATGAATTCAAGGATACTATATGGGTTGCAGCAGAAGACCTTTCTTTGGACACCCTTATCCTCATTGAGACCACTCATCCGGCTTTCAATGTTAACGCATCGGTGATTGAAGTGGCTGATAAAGGCAACGCTGCAGAAGCAGTGGAACTGGAATGGGAAGCTGCCGGGTCGGCTGTTGAAAAGGATTTTCGTTACGATAGCGGATTTATGGAAAAGGTTTTTGGAGTGTGGCCATGTAATCTGAATACGGTATATGGTAATGTTCATCCCTATCATGCGCAGTTAAACGAAATTTCCTGGTTCCTTGGTTCTGAAACCGCTGTTTATCCCACCATTAAAGTTTGGGTCATCGGGCTGGATGAAGAGGGATGGCCTGACCATGAAAACATCATATATACGGCCGAAAACGTGCCCAACCAGCAAAGAACATGGAATACCTATCAATTAAGCGAACCCCTGCTCCTTGAAAATGGCTTTTTGGTTGGGATCTCAACCAGTGATTGGATCGGTCTGGCTTTGGATAGTGGGAATGATGAAACCTATCCTTTCCAACCTGTAACTAATTTTTTTGCTGATGATATTGCTGCCGGATCCCCTTTTCTGGCCTTTGAAGAAGAATTTCCACAGGAAACCATGAGGGGCAATTTTATGATCCGGGCTCATGGGCTTAAATATGGCCCGGCAATTCAGGGAGCCAGGGTTTCATCGATGCCAGCCGATACCTTTGTTGAAATGGATGACTTACAGAAAAAGGGGAGCAGTGAAAACAGTAAAGGCAATACCAAAGCCCTGGAACATTACCACATTTACCGCTTGCAGGATGGAGAGCAGGATCAGGACCCTGCTCAATGGGATTTGCTTGCAGAGGGGCTTGCCGGGCTTGAATTTACCGACAATGACTGGGATGATCTGGAAGTAGGCGCCTGGTTGTATGCCCTGGTGGCAGAATATACCAACGAAAATTACGCTCAACCGGCATTTTCCAATATGCTACCCAAGGACATGCACATTCCGATTTCCATTCAGGTAACTACCAATACCGGTGCAGAAGCTACCGGGGCCCGTGTTGATCTGGTTCATGCCGAAAATCCTTCAGAACACCAATATTCCGCCATCGTTCCGCCCTCAGGGCTGGTAGAACTCCCCATGCTTTGGAGAGGGTTTTATAACCTGAGCATTAGCCTGGAGGGCTATGAAAATTACCAGGTGGAGAGCCTGGACCTTACTGAACCCATTGACTATCAGGTAGAGTTACTCGAGGAAATCCTCATGCCGGAAGGACTGAGGATCTTTCCTGAAGAGCCTGAATCCGGAAAGGCTATATTTAAATGGAACACGGCCGAATTGGTCAGACTCTTTCAGCATGATGATGAGGTGCCGGAAGAGCCAAATGCCTATTATCAGAATGTTTCCAACGTTTATGGGACGGTCTTTGACCTGTCGGAATACCCTGATGCGGTGCTGGAGTTTGCAAACTTCCATCATTTGCAGTGGGGAGTATCCATAACCCCTTATTCTTATAAGATACATGTAGTGAACTGGGAAACTTTTTCCATCATTGAGACTCTGGGGCCTTTTGAAACGGAAAAAGTTAATAACTGGGAAGATAAAGCAGTGCTTGGCTCTGTGGATGCTTCGAAATATTCTATGGTAGGGATCATGATACAACCACTGAGTGTCATTCCGGGAACCAATCATTATTACCCCACCATTACAGGTGATGCCAATGGTCCCAACGGCCTTTCGATTACAGCCCCCCTTAGCAATCTGGAGAACTATACTGTCAATCCCTATGTTATGGGTGATTTTATGATCAATCTCTGGATTTCTACTATCTATGGGGGAGGGAAAATGGTCCGGGCCGCACAGGCATGCCAAGGGTCACTTCAAGCAATTGAAACCCGGGCCGGATGGTCCCAGCCCAATAAACCGGATAGCTTTACCCAAATAATGACCACAGAAACGGACCCTTTGAAAAAAGTAAATCTGGAATATTCTGTGTTCCTCAACAACATGGAACAACCCCTTGCAGAAAACATAACAGAGGAGGAGTTTATTTTTACCGGACTTGAACCGGGCGAATATGTTGCCGGGGTCAAAAGCGTATATACTTCCGGTTCATCCGAAATCGCCACGATAGACTTCACGATCTTCCCGGGTTACCTGGTGCTGTTTCATATAAAAAACCATGAGGGCCAGCCAGTAGAAAATGCTACTGTTGCTTTTGACCAAACCGAACTGGACCCTGGCGTTTATACTGTTGAAAACGTCAAGCAAGGAGAGTATCCATTCATTGTGAGTAAAGAAGGCTTTGTCCCTTACGAAGGAGAGGTGACGGTTGTCGATCAGGATGTGGAGCTGTTTATAGAATTGCAAAATGACGATACCGGGTTAAACCCCGCCCCAGAAAGTCAGGTGGTGGTATTTCCCAACCCGGCCCGCAACCATTTTTACATTCAGGCCGACAACAGCATTCTCCGGGTTAGGTTTTTTGACATCAAAGGCCAGACCCGCTTCACGCTCTTCCCCCGCAAGGAAAAAGTCCGCATAGATGCCTTATCCCTGGAACCCGGCATATACATTGCCGAGATCCTTACTAAGTATGGACTTCTGATCGAAAAGGTTCAAATTTTCCAATAATGCTTAAAGTTTATAGCAGCTGCCGGCTTTTCAAAACCGGCAGCTGCTTTTAACCAATCAAAACCAAAAATTACCAACCTAACCCTATTATACCGGTCATTCCTTAATATTTTACGAATCCGGTTAATTGTGGGTAAAAAAAAAGAATGATGATGAAAAAATTCAAACGTTTGCCTCTTGTTTTAAGTTTTGTGCTTTTTGCAGTTTTTATTGCCGGTGCAGCCCATCATGTTTTTGCTGAAAGCAACCTTGCCGACAGGCCAACCGGGAACCTCCGTTCACCTTATATTAGTGACAACGTTTTGCTTTGGGAAGATTTCCAGGGCAGCTATTCCATTCCCGATGACTGGATCGTCATTGATCACAATGACGATGGCCACAACTGGGAAATTGGTTTTGTTTATAGTGGTCATGACCGCCTTCATGTGGTAGAGTCCAATTCTCTCGTGTATGACCACAAGTCCCTCATCCCGGTTAGTCCAGACAACTGGCTTATCACTCCCCAGCTTAGCCTTAGCGAAAACCAGTATGGATTGACTTTCCAGCGCATGGCTTCCAATCCCGAAAGTCCGGCCGAAAAATACGACGTCCTGGTTTCCACAACCGGTAATGACCCGGACGACTTTGTGCAGGTGGTGTATTCCGAGACCATTGAGAAAGGAGCGATATGGGAGAGCATTTTCATTGACCTTGAAACCTTCTCCGGTGAGGACATCTACCTTGCTTTCAGACACCATGACTGCTACGGACAGGGGAGCCTCAGGATCAACGAGGTGAAAGTTTATGAACTCCAGCCCTATGAATTGTTTGCTGCAGGCATGACCCCAGACCTCCACGTCCTGGCCGGAGAGGAAGCAAACTATCATTTCCGGGTTCAAAACCGTGGCACCAAAAACGACACCTACGATCTTACTTTAAATGTGGGCAACTGGTATACCCTTTCCCAGGCAACCCTTGAGGTGGCGTCGGGTGAAGCCAAGGCCTTTCATGTGAGTGTCAATGTTCCGGAAGGGGCTGAAATGGGGGATATGGACCAGACCATATTGTCTGTTACCTCCCAGGGGGATGCGGAAGAAACAGAAACCCTGGAAATGACCACTACGGCCATAACCCCGGTATCAGCAGATTACCTGGAAGACTTTAACGGCGTGGAAGTGCCGGACCTTCCCCTTGGCTGGAGTAAAATTATTGAATCTTCAGATCCTCATGCAGCCGTGGAAACCTACATGGGCAATGCCGTTTCCCCTCCAAATGCCTTATATATGAATAATGCCAGTGATGCAAATGCAAATCTCTTCCTGGTATCACCAAAGATCACTAATGAGCTGAGCGATCTCAGGGTTAGCTTTTATGCAGTGAAACAATCTGCATGTAGCTTTCCTATAATGAAAGCAGGGACAATTTCTGACCCCACTGATCCGGACACTTTCAACGAACTGGAAACTTTTTATTTTACTACGGAGTTTGATCAATTTGCACTTGACTTTGAGAATTATCAGGGCAACGATAATTATATTGCTTTTATGCATGACCCTATGAATGATCAATATGCCGGAATTTATCTTGACAATATTTTTATTGAAGAACGCAAACCCTATGATGTGCTGGTTTCCAACCTTACAGGTGACATGTTTGTTAATTCCGGTGAAACCGGGGTATATGATATTGAGGTCACCAACAATGGCATGGAGGACGATACCTATACCCTTTCCCTTAATTTGGAGAAAGACTGGGATTATTCTATTCCGGAAAGTATTGAGTTGAATGCCGGCCAATCCCAGGTGGTTGCCTTGAGCGTAACCGTACCTGAAGGAGCAGCTTTCGGTGAGGTTTCGGAAGTTACCCTGACCGTTGGCTCGCAGCATGCAGAAGAGGTAAGTGCATCAGTTGAAGTGAAAACAACTGCCTTGAATACCATCACCAACTTTCCTTTTGTGGAAGAGTTTGAACAGGATTTCCTTCCCCTGGGCTGGAATAAAGTAATTACCTATGATGGCGCGGCCTGGGGGCAGTCGGGCCAGCAGAGCTATTCGGGTAACTTCAGTGCGTCCGCTTCCACAGAAACGGTGTTTAAGTTTATAGATAATGTTGCCGATGAATGGCTAATTACTCCCCAATTAGACTTTAACCAGGAAGGGGCTTCCTCTCTCTCTTTTTTTGGGAAAACCGACAATGGCCCTGACGGAGTGGTTGAGGTGCTAAGCATTTATGCACTGGATGAGCTTCAGCAGAATGGGGATGACCTTCGGGAACACGGTGAACTGATCGTAGAGGTCTTCTTGAGTAACTCCTGGAGTTCACATTTAATAGACCTGAGTCAACTGGAAGGCCATAAGTATATTGCCTTGAACTACTACCTGACCGAAGAAGATGATGCATCCTACAACAACATTTTTGTTGATGATTTTAGTGTGGGAGACTTCTCTTCATTTAATTTCACCATGGAAGAGCCCGAAGGGGAAGGGGATGTGCTTCCGGCAGTCGGAGATTATTCTTACCTGGAAGGAGAAGTGGTACTGTTGCGGGCCATCCCCTTACTGGGATGGACTTTTAGCCACTGGGAAGGCAATGTGGTGGACGAAGATGCAGCAGAAACCTCCATCACCATGAATGAAGACAATCATGTTAAAGCGTTCTTCGTGCAGCTGGAAGGTGAATCACTCCCGTTTGCAGAGGATTTTAGTGAAACAGAAACCCACGAGATCCCCGAAAACTGGTTTCGTTCACACAGCAACTGGAAGGTTTCCGATACCGATCATGCCGGAGGGCAAGCCCCGGAAATGATATTGTCTCCCTTTCCAATGATCAACGATAACCTGAGGCTGATCACTCCACCGTTGAATCTTAGTAATATGACCGAAGCAGACCTGAGCTTTAAAAACTATATTGAAGATGGGCTCTGGGCAGGATACACCCTGAAAGTCCAAACCAGTGTGGACGGATCCACGTGGGAAGACACCGGATGGGAACATCAGCCTTCCAAAAACGGACAAACAGAAGGACCACAGACCGTTAATCTTGATTTGGATCATCTTATCGGAGAAGAACAGGTTTTTATTGCCTGGGTTTTCTCAGGTATGACCATGGACCTTGAGCGATGGGCAATTGACGACATTGCCGTTGATGGGGTGCCTGAGGAGGTTTTCCATGACGTTGTTTTTGAGGTGGTTGATGAAGAGGGGGCTTCAATAGAAAATGCGGTGATCACCCTGGGAGATCAGATGAATGAACCCGGAGATTATATATTCGAAGGGTTGGAGCCAGGGGTCTATGACTATATTGTCGAAGCAGAAGGTTTTGAAACGGTTCTTGCCGAAGGCCTGGAGGTCAATGAAGACCTGACTGTGGAAGTGATTTTGACAGCGGTTCCCAAAACCTACGTGGTGGAATTCATCGTGGAAGATGAAGACGGGCAAGCCCTGGAAGGAGCGATCATTACCCTCGGAGAGGAAACCAACCCTGCCGGAGTTTACCTTTTTGAAAATGTCGAAACAGGGGTTTATGACTATACCGCAGAAAAAGAAGGTTTTCTGCCCTTTGCTGAAGAAGACCTGCACGTGACCGAAGACCTGATCCTTATAATTACCCTCATTCGTGATGAGGTCGGTGTTCCCGATCCCATTCTGGAAAAAATCAGCATTTATCCCAACCCTGCAACCACCAGCATCATCATAAGCTCCGGTGTCCAAATGGAAAAGGTCAGGCTTTTTGACATTACCGGAAATCTTGTCCAAACCCTTGAGGTGAATGGGTATAAAGCGTTGCTAGATGTCGAATCCCTTCACAATGGGGTATATTTTGTTTCGGTAAACCACCACGGGAGTTTCGTGACCAAAAGAATCGTGATTACACGATAAACCCTGAATACTGTTAGCGTAATATTCCACCTTGCCTGTTTCCTTTCAGGCAGGGTGGTTAGTAATCCCTTTAACCAAACGGTTTATTATGAATTTGAAAACATTAGCCATATTTATCTTTTCCTGCTGCCTGTTGCTTGAAACCAGCGGCAAGGAGTGGGTTAGCACCGGGCCTGGAAAACCCTCAGGGCCTGAAATTAAATTGCAGGAAGCCGGCATCCATACCCAAAGGATAACCATTTCCCTGGACGGGTTCAAAAAAAAGAAGGTAACTACTCCCGGGGGAGAGGAATTTACCATTCACCTGGAAGGAGGGGTTCCCATAGCCGAAAAAGGATCACCGGATCTCCCCCGCCTGGTCATTCCGCTGGTGATACCAGACCTGGAAAAAATGGAAGCCAGGATCGTGAACGTCCAGTACCAGGATTTTGCCGGGCATTCCGTAGCCCCTTCCAAAGGCCACTTTTCAAGGAAAATCAATCCACAGCAGGTGCCTTATGTGTATGGTGGGGCTTATGAGAGTAAGGATTTCTGGCCGGAGGATATCGCCGGGCTTTCCGACCCTTACATTATGCGGGACGTCCGTGGCCAAAACCTGGTGATCTCACCGATTCATTATCAACCGCTAACCAAAACCCTGCGTGTTTATACCCAACTGGAAATTGAAATAAAAACCGTTGGGAAGGGAGGGGCCAACCAGATGGAGAGAAAAAAAAACCTTGCCAGGACAACCCGGGAATTCACACAGATCTACCAAAACTTTTTCTTTAACTGGGATGCGTTTACAAAAAATTATCCCCTGGCCGAGGAAGAGGGTTCTTTGCTTATAATTTGTTATGATGATTATTTGGAGAGCATGATCCCTTTTGTGGAATGGAAAAGAACCACCGGCCGAAAAACGGAGATGGTACCGGCTTCTGAAGCCGGTACCACCCCGGGAGAAATCAGGGAATTTGTTTCGGATTATTACCAGGAGCATGAGGATTTTGCCTTCCTTCTCCTGGTAGGAGACGCACCGGACCAGATTCCGGTCTATGCATTTGAAATTACCGGGCCCAACGATATGGGATATTCGGATAGCTGGTATGCTTTTCTGGATGGTTCCGATGCTTACAATGACATTATTGTAGGCCGTTTTTCTGCTTCCAGCATTGACCATGTGGAAACCCAGGTAGAAAAGGTCATTGCCTATGAAAGAGATTTGGGGCAGGAAGATCACTGGCTTTCAACAGGTTTAGGCATTGCCCGCAACGAAGGGGCCGGAAGTGGACATTATGGGGAGTCAGACTTCGAACACATGGATTTTATCCGTGATTCGCTGTTGAACTATACCTACGATATTGTGCATCGTGAATATGACGGGGATGTGCCTGGCTTGCCCAACACCACCGCAGCAAAAATATCGCAGCGGATCAATGAGGGAGCCGGGATCATCAACTATTGCAACCATGGACTGAGTACCGGTTGGTCTGTAGCAGATTATGATATCGGGAATGTTAATGACCTTACCAACACCGGCAAACTTCCCTTTATCTGGTCGGCGGCCTGCCTGAACGGTAACTTTTCAGGGCAGGACTGCTTTGCCGAAGCCTGGATGCGCGCAACCCACCAGGGAGCACCTGCCGGGGCGGTCGGTGCCTTTATGTCATCCATTTCACAGGACTGGGTGCCACCCATGACAGCACAGGACGAAATGGTTACCATTTTGGTGGAAGAGCGCGACCATCTGAAAAGAACCTTCGGAGGTCTGTCTATCAACGGGAGTATGGCTATGGTGGCTGCCTACGGAAATACCGGAAAGATCAACCATAAAACCTGGATCCTGTTTGGGGATCCCTCCATGAAAGTGAGAACCAAAGCCCCTGAACCCATCGCTGTAACCTATGATCCCGAAATCATCGTTGGCAGTACCTCCTTTGCCGTGCAATCCGGGCACGAAGGATTGCTGACTGCCCTGTCCACCCGCGACCACAACGGGGAATGGATAAAATTGGGCGCCGCCCGTGTCATTAACGGAGAAGCTGTGATTGCGTTTGAAGAGCCGCTGAATGAGCCGGGTTTATTAACCCTGGCAGTGACCGGGTTCAACAAACAAACCTACCTGAATGAAAACCTGCAGGTGGTGCCGGCAGACGGCCCTTATCTTCACCTGGAAAGTTATGAGATTAATGATGAGCTGGGAAATCAAAACGGCCTGGCTGATTTTGGAGAAGCCCTCTCCTTTAACCTGGTGGTTAAAAACATTGGCACCCAGGAGGCCCAGGATGGTTATGCCATTCTCCAGTCAACAGATGAATATGTAGAAATTGCCGGCAGCCTTATAGAACTAGGGTCGTTGAATGCAGACGAAACCCTGGCGCTTGAAAAAAAATTCCTGGTGCATATTGACGAAAACATCCCGGATCAGCATATACTGCAGTTTCGCCTGTTGTTTGAATGCAATGAAAGCGTCACCACTTCCTTTTTCAGTTTCCCGGTAAATGCCCCGGATCCAGAGCTGCTATCCCTGATGATGGATGATTCTGAAACCGGTAATGATAACGGCATTTTTGATCCGGGCGAGATCGTAAAACTTTATTTTACCATACAAAACAACGGACATGCCAGCAGCGGGAACTTATATGCCATGGCAGATCCTGCCACAGAAAACCTTATTTTCCTCGACCAGGATGTGCCGGTGGGTGACGTTCCCCCCGGGTCACAGGCAACCTTCAGCATTACTGCTATGGCAGCTCCCCAGCAATACCAGGAAGTAACCGAATACTTTACACTGGAACTGCAAAACGAAGGGTTTGTTTTTGAAAAGGAACTGGAAGTAGTCATTGGCCTGTTGCCCGAATACCATACCCATACCGATGAGATCTTTATTGCCTGCCAGGGGTGGTTTTTAGACTCCGGGGGAAGAGATAATAATTACGGTTATAATGAAGACTATAAGGTTACCTTTTTCCCTGAGCAAAGCGGCTCGCAGCTGGAGTTTGTGTTTGAATCCTTCCAGCTGACGGACAGTTACGGATGCAACCAGGACTTTCTGAAAATATATGACGGGCCCAACACGAACTTCCCTATAATGGGAACCTGGTGTGGGGACAATTCACCCGGCACCCTTGAGTCGGACAACGACCACGGAGCCCTGACCTTTCATTTCCAGTCTTCCGGGAGCACTACTTTCCCGGGATGGGAGGCCCGCTTTGGATGTACCCGGATGCCTTTGCATTTCGAGAACCTTACAGCCTATCCGGAAGAAATTTGTATGGGTGAGCAGACCCAGCTCTCTGCCATGGTATATGGGGGACTCGACACCCTTTCTTACAACTGGTCTCCCGGGGAAAGCCTGAACGACTCCACGGTTTCAAACCCCTTGGCCTTTCCCGTACAAACAACCCTTTATTCCCTGGAAGTCACCGATGGAACAACTTCTCACAGTGAAAACATCCTTATCACCGTCCACCCCGCTCCGGAGGTGGATCTGGGAGAAGATCTGACGATCTGCCGCGATCAGGTAGAAGTGCTGGATGCTGGCGATCATTATTCCTATTTGTGGAATGACGGCTCCGCTGAAAGGTTCAAAGAGGTGTATTATCCCGATTACCAAACCGATCAGGCCGACATATGGGTGGAAGTCGGCAACGTGCATGGCTGTGCGTCCAGAGACAGCATCCTGGTCACTTTTATGGATTGTGTCAGCGTTCCCCACTTTCCTGTCCAGGCCCCGATAAACTGCTACCCCAACCCCGCAAGGGATGAGATCACGCTGGAGTTTTCGGGAGAAAAGCCGCAGTGGTTGAAAATCTTTAACCTTAACGGTGAAAAGATATGGTCGGTGAAGGCTCCCGCAGCATCCTTCAAGCTGGATGTGCGGGGGTTTGACCGTGGAACCTACCTGTTGGTCTTTAAAACAGGCAAAAAGGTTTACACAGAAAAGATTGTGATCATGCGGTAGTCTTCTTTTTGGTGATAATCACCCGGACCCTATGAAGCTGCAAGCCCTGAAACCGCGTCAAGCCCTCAGCAAGGCCTTCCTGAAAATGAAGCCTGGCTGCAGCGGCATCATAACCTTCAAGGCCAACCTGCTGGAGCTCCTGAGGGAAATATATAAGTTTTCGTTGTCTTTGGTTAAATATGCTTCAACTGCTCGGCAATCAAAGCAAACATATGGTTTATATAAGTTTGCAAATGCTGTGTCTGGTATAATTAGTTTTTGTCCATTCCGGAGTTCTCTGTCGTGTACCCATTCGTACCTCGCCAATTCAGCAATGCGTTCCTTTGATGGACGGTAAAAGAACTGCCGTTTCCAGTCGCCGTTCAAATACCTGTTGAAAATTCTTTGTTCACGGGTAAGGTCTGGCATCTGATTTATTTCCTGCATCCGCTCTTGTTCTTCCTTGCTTATAAAATCATACTGTCGGCCAGGCTCAAGTTCGACATGCATACTGACAGCCGATGTTATAAGAACAAGCCCCGCTAAACTTTCCGGAAATTTTGTAGCGTATAATTGCGCCAGCAATCCGCTGTATTGCATTTAAATACTCTGGTTGGTCTCTAAGCCATTCCAAGTTAGTATTATCTTTATAGATAGTTTCATTGTCCAAACCATATTCAATGGCCTTTTTTAAATGATATATAGCAGCCCCTTTATCCTTTAACCCTGAATATGTCTCCATTAATCTGTAGTGCACTTTTGCATTTGTCCGGTCATCTCTTAAAACATAAAAGTAAAGTTTTTTTGCGTTTGAATAGTCCCCTTCTTTGAGTAACTTGTCTGCAGTTTTCCTTTGCTGATCAATATTTTCTTCTGAGAAAGCATCTTCCGCCAGGCCTTTTGCATCATTTTTACCAGGATCTAACCACTTAGTATAAAAAAACAATATGGACAGCCCCCCTATTAGTCCAGCAATATTTCTAACTTCAAGTAGATGAAAACCTAAAACTTGAAGTATCACATACGCCACAAATGCTATTAGCATACCCATACCTATTGCCCCCAATAGTCCCAGCCTTTTATTAATAACACAATAGCGTAGGATTAACACAGGCACCATTCCAAGCAACACATATCCAACCATGTTTATTTTTTTCGTGTAACACTGTTTTTCAAAAATCGTGTATATCTGCTTTCCGAAATTCAAACATATTTATTTGCCGGCTACAATTAATACATTATTACGAAAGAAAATTAAAAAAGGGTAATGTTTGATGTTTGCTCATTAATTACTGGGTTGCATCAAAAATTTTATGAATCATATAGTCATTTTTGCCCCTGGCTAGTTTAATAACATCAGGTTCTGAGTAACGCTTATAATATCCAAGAACCAACAATTTTTCCTTGACCAGAATTACATTTAAGATTGAAACCCCAACATACTCCATGTCTTTAGTTCTATACTTTAGGCTCGGCGGACAAAAAAGTAGCCTGCTTACGCCACAGTACATACACGCAAACCGTTGCCTGCAAGCATTAAAACCACCGATGCAACGAATAAGCCATCTATTTGTCGCACAAAATGCAACAAATAATTTTGAAATGCGATGAATAAATG
>Ga0207421_10004131_pt1 | contig 16947 bp, 13 predicted proteins | sample SodLakKL_010_SED_4_FD_187542 | JGI IMG/M metagenome (GOLD analysis project Ga0207421, IMG submission 187542) | Alkaline sediment microbial communities from Lake Tanatar, Kulunda Steppe, Russia - 8KL_010_SED (SPAdes) (version 2) | ecosystem: Environmental > Aquatic > Non-marine Saline and... | reverse complement strand
TTGAACTTCCAACGCGGGAAGACCTGCGAGCCGTAGCGCGTGTAGATCTCGATAATGCGCTCTATCGTAACCGCAGGATGAGGGGCCGGCGGCTCGCGCTCGGCGCTCGATTCGCCGCCGTGGTTGAAATGCTGCTCGGGAGCACACAACCCCAGCGCAATCAAACCGCCGGTGGAGGTGCCCGCCACGAGGTCGAACACCTCGTGTATCCGGGGGACCTTGCGCCTTCCCCAGGATTTGCACCGGAGCTCTATCCGGCGATAGATATCGTGCAGCAGAAACGCCGGTATCAAGCCCCGTACGCCGCCTCCGTCTATTGATAGAATCCGAACGGTGCGCTTGTACCGCGCGGTGTATCGTTTGAACACGGCCCCACCACCACCTGCACCCACCACGCGTCTTAGCGGCCGGCGTCGTATAACTGCTGCAACTGCTGTTTCACTTGATCGAGAACCCCGGTGTACTGACCTTGCAAGCGGTTCATGTTCTCGCGCAGGTACTGGGCGAACTCAGGATCGCTCGTCGGGTCCGTCCTCCCCTGTGCCCCCATCTGGCGTTGCATCTCCTGTTCCTTTTGACGGATCCGTCCCTCAAACTGCTGACGAACCGCTTCGATCATCTGGCGCCTATTCTCGAGATACTGACCGAGCAGCGAATCGAGCTGCTTGAACAGCTCCCGTAGTTGCTTGTTGTCGCGAATCACGGCTTGAAACCCGCTCTCAAGGCGACGGATTCGTTGCATCTCGAGATCGTCGTTAGGTAGTTTAATGTTCATGAGCAAGACCTCGAAAAACCCCTCTTTTACCCATTCGAGCTTCTCACCCTCGAAACGCGCGAACTCCGCGGAGATATCAATCTCCTCGCCGTCGATCACCTTACTTACCAACCGTTTCCCGATCTGCTTGTGTTCGTGCATCTCGAGGCTCTTGTGGTCTCCCTGCACATTCTCAGTTTTCTCGAGCGCCAGCTCCAGAGCGCTTTTTATCTCAGACATGTTGTCCTCCGTTCAACTGCGGGTGTTTTACCGATTACCGAGCTTACCATCTCACAGGTAAAGATGAAACTAAAGCGCTCCGCCCGGCAACTCCGAGCTATGGTAATACAGGTGCACATCGCGCTGTGGGAACGGAATAGCTACTCCGGCCTCGTCGAACGCTTTTTTGACGCTCTCGTTCAACGCAAAGGTAGCGGCGAAAAAGTTCTCCCGTGCAACCCATACACGTACCGCAAACTTGATAGCACTGTCACCGTGCTCGAGCACACCAATCATCGGCTCGGGGGCACTCAGAACCATATCGTTCGCTGCAACGGTGTCGCTGAGAATCTGCTTCACGAGATCGATATCGGCCGAGTACGAAACGCCGTACACAAGGTCGATGCGCCGGGTAGCGTTCACGCTGAAGTTGGTGACGGTGGTGTTCGCAAGGCCACCATTGGGTACCACCAAACGCTTGTTGTCGAAGGTATTGAGAAGCGTATAGAGAATGCGAATCTCGACTACGGTGCCCATCGTGCCGCCGGCATCGATGAAGTCTCCGACGTTAAAGGGGCGAAACAGGAGAATCAGGACGCCTCCGGCGAAGTTTGCGAGACTTCCTTGAAACGCGAGCCCAACCGCCAGTGCAGCGGCACCGAGCACGGCGATGAACGACGTAAGCGCGATCCCAAGCGTCTGGAACACCGTGAGCACCACCATGATCATCAGAACGCTGCGAATCACCGAGTCTAGAAACGACCGAACGGTAGGATCGAGATCTTTTCTCAAATCGAAAGAACGCCGGACCAAGCGCATAACACCAGCAACCACAAAACGCCCGATGATGTACACCAACACCGCGAGAACCACACGTTGCCCGTACTGCACCGCGAGCTCTCCTAATTGATCTGCCCCTATCTCTATCACGAGTCTTCTCCTCTGGTTGCGCTCCGACCGCCGTAGATCGAAGCACGGGTAAATCCTTTGCCGTGCATCGTAACCGCTTGACGCGGTGCGCGCCAAGTCATGCCCTTTCATGAGCCCGTTCAGCGGGTCGTCAAAACCATCAAAACCATTGTTGCAGTCTGGGTAGCAAACCGTATACAATTCGACGCCGTGAGCTCGGCGCAGACAGACAGCATAATTCGCAACGGCACCGGAACCTCGGTGCAGCCACGCACAGCAGGCGAGCTCACGCACGAACTCGTACGCGCCGGGTCACTACTTGCCCGTGAGAACGACGCGCGCTCGTTGGCGTCGGTTTTGGTTGAGCAATCGGTCGACATCACCCGGTCCGATATCGGCGCACTCTATTTGGCGGCGGACCCGGAGAAGCCCACCTCGAGTCTAAAGCTTGTGTATCGACGCGGCCGATTCGAGCTGCCACGAACCATCCAGCCGGACGCCGAAAGCGTTTCGTTGGTTTCGGAACTGCGGGAAACGCTTGTCCTGCACGACCGCGACCGGCCGCACTTCAAGGACGCGCTGCTCAATGACCGCATGCGCAGTGCGATCGTGGCTCCGTTAGCCGCACCGCGCGCGTTACTCGGCGTACTGATTCTCAACGCCGCGCCTTCCGAGTTCTATCGCTACTCACAGCTGCGGTTCGTAGAGTCGTTTGTGCCGCTCGCGGCCGGGATGCTGCACAACAGCGAACTGCTCGACCAACTCCGCGAACAGCTTCGAAAGGTGGAGGCGCTCGAGCGCTACCAAGAAAGTATCTTTGCCTCGATGACAAACTTGCTCGTAACCACCGATCGCCGAGGCACCGTGCAGTACTTCAATCGGGCCGCAGCCGAGCGTCTTGATCTGCAGGATGAGCACATCGGGAAGCCGCTTTCGGAGGTATTCGGCTCCAAGGTTGATTCTCGCGTGCTAAACGCGTTGGAACAGTCCGGAACCACCGGCGATGAGCAGCTCGGTATAGAAGGTATCATCAGCGGCCGCGACGGCCGCGAGATCGATTTCTCACTGAACGTATCGCCGCTGCAGGGCAAGCGCGGCCGTCATGAGGGTATCACCCTCCTGCTCACCGACCAAACCGCCGAGCGCGAGCTCAAAGGCCAGATGAAGGTGGTGAAGGAGGAACGTCGTCTCGTCAAGGATATGTTTGCACGCTACCTCTCGAACGACCTGGTGGAGAACCTTATCCAACAACCAAACAGCGTGCGCCTTGGCGGCGACAAGAAGCTCGCGACGACCTTTTTCGCCGATATCCGCGGATACACCAGTTTCTCGGAAGGGAAGGACCCCGAACATATCATCACGGTACTCAATGCCTACTTTCAAGAGGCGGTAGAGGTCATCATCAATTACCGTGGGTTTATCGACAAGTTCATAGGCGACGCGATCATGGCCATCTGGGGCGTACCGTTGCAGAGCGAGGAGCAAGACGCGATCAACGCGGTCAGTTGCGCTCTGGAGATTCAGGATAGAATCAGTTCCCCGAACCGGGCGTTTTTCACCGGTGACGCCTCCAACCTTCGAGTCGGGATCGGGATGCACACCGGCCCCTTGGTTGCCGGCAACCTCGGCAGCACACAACGGATGGACTACTCCGTGATCGGCGACAGCGTCAACGTGGCCGCGCGGCTCGAAGGCATCGATCAGGGCGGGCAGGTGATCATAACCCAGGACACGCGCGATATGATCGGCGACCGTTTTAAGCTGCAAGAGCTTGATGCGGTGCAGGTGAAAGGCAAGGAAGATCCGATCACGATCTTCCGCGTTATTCGCATGGTACGATAGTCGTTCGCTGCGCCGATTCACAACGCGTAGCGATGAGAACCAAAACTGCAACCACTGGTCGGCACACGAGTGCGAAATGAGGAGTCTACCGTGAATCTTGATGTAACCGTGTTGAGCGACGCTCCGGAATGGGTCTACATCCTCGCTACCGTACTGGCTCTGCTCGCGATAGCCGCCATAGTGTGGGTTAGCGTGCTCAGGATTTCGTTTCGCAACACCTTGATGCGCGTGCTTGAAGCGCCCGAACTCTCGAAGGAGCTAATCCACCGGCGTTACAGTCGCGTCACCATCGCGTTGCGCTCGGGTGTGATCGAGAAGGTGGCGCGAGCGCATGACCCGCGGATCATCACGATCACGGGGTTAGATCGGATTTGGACGGATCGCGTGATCAGCAAGGCGCGTGAGCGTGACGCGCGCAAGATCCTCGAGCTAATACCCGACACCGGACTGTTTGCCTGTTTCATGGCGGCTCTCAAATCTCCGCGTGTCGCAACAATGTTGCTGTCCTGGCTCGACACCTCCGGCGACCTGGAAGGACTTCGCCGAATCGCGCTGTCCGGGGGCGGTGAGAGCTTCAACGGCGCGCTTGCATTACGGCTTCTCGGTGACCGCCTCGATCGCGTTCGCGAAATGACCGGCGATCCGGAGTGGCCCGCACGGCACTTTGCGATGACGATCATTCTGCAGAGCTCGGATGAGCGGTCGGAGCGTGCCGCCTGGGATGCGTTCCTCGACCCACACCGCGCGGTAAGAGCCGCGGTCGCCGAGCAGATGACGAGCGAGGACATGGAACGTCTATTCGAGAATCTCTACAATCTTTACCTCCACGATCCCGTGTTTGAGGTTCGCAGGGTTGCCCGTGCAAGACTCGCTCGTGAGTTCGCCGACCGTTATCGGCTGAGCCGTGAGGAGCTTTCGGAGGATGAAGCTGCACACGTCGTCGATCTGCTGGAGCTGAACTCCGAGGAAGACGAGGCGTTTGCGTTCTCCTGTCTGACGAGCGGTAACCCCGAGCTGACACTGCCGGCCGCGCGGTATCTTCAGCGCAACGGCTCGCTGAGCAAGGTGTTTGAGGAGCCGTCGCTCGGTGACCGTGAGGGCATGAGCCGCGCCGAGGCCTTGTTGCGTACCGCAGCCTCGGTGGGGGTAACCGGGTTTCTTGAGTCTCTGACTCGGATCGACAACCCGGGTTCAATGGCGCTCGCGGCCGCGATCCTTCAGGAGGCCGGGCCGCACGACCGAATCGCTGCGCTGGCGCGTCGCGTCTTTGCATTTCCGCTCACGGATGCGCCACAACAAGAGATCTACGACGCGACGATCGCGGCGGTAGCCGGGCGCGGCGATCACCTCGCGCTCACCTTGATGCGCGATGAGCTCAGCCGCCGCCGCAGCGAACCGAGTCGTGCAGCGCGAGTGCTGAACGCGGTTCCCGCGCGCGCGCAGGCGGTGATGATCGACCTCCTGCTCGAACTCATACAGGACCCTCGGTTCGAGTGTCGTGACGAGCTCCACGAGGTCTTCCTGAGGTTCGAAGACCGCAGTTTCGTCTCCCAACTCATTGCAACCCTTCGTGAGGCGCCGGCCGGCGACGGACACACGGTCCGGGTCTCGGTGCTTCGATTGCTCGCGGCGCTACAACTGCCGCACGCGCGCGCCTACGTGCTCGAAAGCCTCGCCGGGCTCGCGACCGCCGAGATACGCGAGCTGGCCGGGATCATGGCGGCAGCCGACGCTGCCGATGTCTCACGGCGCGTGCACCGCTACATCGAAGGGTACGACGCCGAGACGCGTGCGGCGGTGATCTCGCTGACTCCGGCCTTAGGGGACAAGTCTTTTCTGAAGCCGGTTCGCGAATCGGTGCACGACGCAGATCCGGAGGTGCGGATCGCCGCGATCTGGGCGCTGCTCGAACTCGGCGATGCAAAATTCTTCAACCAGGCGCAGGACCGACTGCGCGACCCGGTTGAGCGCGTTCGCGTAGAAGCGGCTCACGCGCTGGGTGCCGGCGGCAGCGCCGCTTCGGTGGATAAAGTCCGTGAGGTACTGACCGACCCCGCCGAGGTTGAGGATGTTAAGCGTGCCGCGATTACCGGCCTTGGACGCTCGGAGCAGAAACGTTCCATCGCGGTTCTCGTTGAGCTTCTTGAGCAGAGCGACGAGTACGACGATGACGTCGTTCGGGGCCTCGCCGAGAAGCGCAGCGCTAAGCAGATCACCGAGATCGTGGAGCACCTCAAGGACGCTGAACCGCGACTGCGCGAGAAACTGATGCGCGTTTTCCGGGCGATGGGAGCCGACGGCGAGCGTGCTATGGTCGAGCTGCTTGGAGCCGACATCAGCTCACTGCGGCCGCTGATTACCGAGATTCTCGAAGAGACCGGCTTTGTTGAAGCGACCATACGGCGCCTCGCGCACCGCGACCCGGCGGAGCGACGGAGCGCAGCCGAAAGCCTCGCCGCGGTCGCAACGCTCTCGGCCTTCCGCGGGATCGTGATGGCCGCTCGTGATCCCGACCCGGAGGTGCGTGTGCGCGTCACTCGGGCGCTCGAGAAACTCGACAGCGAGTCCGGCCGCGAGATTCTTACGAAACTCGAGTCCGACCCCGATCGCCGAGTCCGTAAGTACACACTCTGGGCCCTTGAGCGCTACCGCGCGAAGCGGCTGTAAGTGCCGGTAAAGGCCGATTGCGAAACACTGCGTGATCGTGCAATATTCGGAGCATCATGAATATCGGTCTCATTGGGCTCGAGAAGTCCGGAAAAACAACGATCTTTAATACTCTTACCGGACGCTCGGCCGAGATATCGGAGTACGTCTCGCAGAAAGCGGAGCCGAACGTCGCGGTCGTCGATGTGCTCGACGATCGTGTGACCAAACTCTCGGAGATCTACCGTCCCAAGCGCACGATCTACGCCACGATCGAGTTCGTGGACTTTGTCGGCGTCTCGGCGGGTGCCGCCGATCAGGGCGTGTTCTCGGGAGAGGCAATGCAGATGATCAAGAGCGCCGACGCGCTCTCGATCGTGGTCCGCAACTTCGATGACGAGGTAATCAACCAAACGCACGGTGAACCCCAACCGGTATCGGATCTCGAGACCATCACCACCGAGCTGTTGCTCGCGGACCAAATCGTGGCCGAACGCCGCCTCGAGCGCATTCAGGCCGATCTCCAACGCGGTAAGAAGACACCGGCGCTGCAAGCCGAGCAGAAGCTTATCGAGCGCGTCGTCGGTCATCTCGGGAACGGACACCCTCTGCGCAGTCTGGAGATGAACCCCGATGAGCGCAAGCTCTTGAGCGGGTTTCAGTTTCTTACCGCAAAGCCGGTCTTCGTTATCCTCAACTCCAGTGAGGAGGCCTACGCCGCCAACGCCGGCCCGGCCGAGGCAATCTCAGAGCAGTATCCCGTTGTGGAGTTCGCCGGCAACTTCGAGATGGAGCTCAGTCGTCTTGAGGATTCCGAAGAACGTGAGGCTTTTATGGAGGAGTTCGGGATCACCCAGTCCGCCCAAACTCGGCTTACTACCTTCGCGTATCACACACTCGGTTACATCAGCTTCTTCACCGTCGGTAGCGACGAAGTACGGGCTTGGACCATTCGCAAGGGCCAGAACGCGGTCGCCGCCGCGGGCGCCATTCATTCCGACCTCGCGCGGGGCTTCATTCGCGCCGAGGTATTCACCTACGACCACATCATTGAGCACGGGTCTGAGAAAGCCGTGAAGGCTGCCGGCCGGTTCCGCGTTGAGGGCAAGAACTACGTCGTGCAGGACGGCGACATCATCAACGTGCGCTTCAGCGTCTAGACCGCGCGGTCAATCCGGCGGATGCACAAGGTGGCACGCGGCGTAGCGCCCGGTCTCGGTTGGCCGTAGCTGCGGCACAACGCGGCTGCATACATCCATCGCGTACGGGCACCGCGGATGAAACGGACACCCCGGCGGCGGGTTCGCCGGGCTCGGCACGTCCCCAGAGAGAATGATGCGCTCTTTCTTCACCAGCGGGTCGCTCACCGGCACCGCCGAGAGAAGCGCCTGGCTGTACGGGTGCAACGCCTCGCGATAGAACTCGCGCTTCTCGGCAATCTCAACGAGCTTCCCGAGATACATTACCCCAACGCGGTCGGCGATATGTTTGACGACGCTAAGATCGTGACTGATGAAGAGATACGTCAGTCCAAACTCGTCCTGAAGATCCTCGAGTAGGTTTATGATCTGACTCTGAATGCTCACATCAAGAGCCGAGATCGGCTCATCGGCGACGATGAAGCTCGGCTCGAGCGCGAGCGCACGCGCGATCACGACGCGCTGACGCTGACCGCCGGAAAACTCGTGCGGATAACGCCCCGCGTGGGCCGCGTCGAGACCGCAGCGAACCAGTACCTCTTGGGCTTTCTCGTACGCCTCTCTGCCGTGAGCCAGGTCATGCACACGCAGAATCTCGCGTATCGCGGCCCCCACCGTCATCCGCGGGTTGAGCGCGCTGTACGGATCTTGAAACACGATCTGCATCTGCTTGCGAAGCCTTCGCATCCGCTCACCGCCGGCCGCAAACACATCCTCGCCTCGAAAGAGCACCGTTCCCTCGGTAGCCTGCAGCAATCGCAGCAGCACTTGCCCGGTGGTACTCTTCCCACAGCCGCTCTCACCCACGAGGGCAAAAGTCTCACCCGGATAGATCTCAAAACTAACGTCGTCTACCGCCTTCACCTGACCGGTGACCCGGCTCAGAACGCCGGTCTTAATCGGGAAGTACTTCTTGAGGTTCCGAACCTCGAGAACCGGCCGGCCGCTATCGTCCACGGCACCGTTGACTCTCGGAGCCGCTTGCGAACTCGCTACACTGCTCATGATTGTGCCCTCTCGCCGGTGTACGCTTCGGCGGTGTGCAGCGACTCAGAATCACGATCGCTTCGCTCCTCATGCAACCAGCACGCCGCCTTGTGCCCGGGTTGAAGCTCGCGTTCCGGCGGCATTTCTCGCGCACAGATCTGCATCGCGTCTCGGCAGCGCGGATGAAACGGACAACCGGAGGGCAGCTCGAGCGGGCTCGGTACGTTCCCAGGGATATACACGAGGCGATCTTGCTCGGTTTCGATACTCGGCCGCGAGCCGATCAGGCCACGGGTGTACGGATGCTGCGGATCGTGGAATATCGTGACGACGTCACCCTGCTCCACAATCTTTCCCGCGTACATCACAACCACACGGTCGGCCATCTCGGCGATCACGCTCAAGTCGTGCGTAATGAACATGATCGCGGTATTGATCCGTTGCTTGAGCTCGAGCATCAGCTCGAGTATCTGCGCCTGTATCGTGACGTCCAGCGCTGTGGTGGGTTCGTCGGCGATCAGGAGCTTTGGATTGCAGCTCAGCGCCATCGCGATCATCGCGCGCTGGCGCATGCCGCCGGAGAAACGATGCGGATACTCGTCGATAACCTCGTCCGCGCGCGGAATCCCCACCATCCGCAGCATCTCGATCCCGCGGTTCCGCGCCTCGTTGTGGGTTACGCCTTGGTGCAGACGAATTGCCTCGGTCAGCTGATCGCCGATCGTGAACACCGGGTTGAGGCTCGTCATGGGCTCCTGGAACACCATAGCGATCTCGTTACCCCGAATCTTACGAATCTCGGAGCCGCCGAGCTCGAGCAGATTGCGTCCGTTGAACAGTATCTCCCCGCCGTCCACTCGCGCCGGCGGCGACGGCAGCAGCTGTAAAATCGTAAGCGAGAGCGCGGTCTTGCCGCAGCCGCTCTCACCCACAACGCCGACAACCTCTCCCGCGTCGACCCCGAAGCTTACCCCATCCACGGCCTTCACCACACCGGCCTCGGTGTAGAAGCTCATATGCAGATCACGAATATCCAGTATCTTACTCATACCATTCCTTTCGAAAGACGCATCAACGTCCGCGCGACTTGGGGTCGAGCGCGTCGCGCAACCCATCGCCCAGCAGATTGAAGCCCAACACCATGAGCAAGATCGCCATGCCGGGAAAGGTTGTGAGATGAACTGCGGTGCGCATATATCCGCGTCCTTGGCTAAGAATGCGCCCCCACTCCGGCATTGGAGCTTGCGCACCGAGCCCAAGAAAGCTCAAGCCGGCAGCCCACAGAATTGCGGTCGCGATCTGAAAGGTGCTCTGCACGATGATCGGAGCGAGGCAGTTCGGGAGAACATGTCGAAAGATAATCGCCGGGTCCGAAATGCCGGCTGCCTTCGCGGCCTTGACGTAGCTCTGCTCCTTGACCGACAACACCGACCCGCGCACCAAGCGCGCGTAGACAGGCACGCTCGCGATACCGGTCGCGATCATAACGTTCTGCACGCCGACACCGAGCACCGCCACCACCACGATAGCGAGCAGAATGCCCGGAAACGCGATCATGATATCGATGAACCGCTGCGTGATGATATCGAGCTTGCCTCCGTAATATCCGCTGACCGCACCGACCGGTACGCCGATCGCGGCCCCAATCAACACCGAGATAAGGCCGATATTCAACGAAATCCGCCCCCCGTACAGCATCCGGCTGTAGAGGTCTCGCCCGAGTTCATCGGAACCAAGCCAGTGCTCGCCGCTCGGGCCCATGAGGCGCGTCGTCAAGGAGGTTTCAAGCGGATCGTGCGTTGCAAGATACGGCGCAAAGACCGCGGCTGCCACAAAGGTTCCGATGACCACAAGTCCGATCACCGCTCCCCGGTTTCGCAGCAAATGACGAAACACCTGACTCCACTCGCTGTTTCGAAACCAGTGCGCGAGCTGCTCCCGCCGAAGCGCGGGCGCGCTCGCGCTCGCCGCGATTACGCCGCTCGTAGCGCTGCGCGAGCCGCTCCCGTACTCACCGCCGGTACCATACTGATTGTGCTGCATCACTCACCGCCTCCACCCTGATACTGAATGCGCGGATCGAGAAAGGCGTACAGAATATCGACAACAAGATTAATGAGTACGAACAAGAACGCGAGCATCATCACGGTTGCCTGCACCACCGGGTAGTCGCGACGGAGGATCGAGTCGACCAGGAGCCGCCCGATCCCGGGCCACGCAAACACCGTCTCGGTCAAGACCGCGCCGCCGAGCAGTATCCCGAACTGCAGGCCCATTACGGTTACCACCGGAATCATAGCGCTCTTGAGCGCGTGCTTGTACACCACAACGTTCTCGGTAAGCCCCTTCGCTCTCGCGGTAGTAACGTAGTCCTCGCGTAACACCTCAAGCATACTCGAGCGCGTGATGCGCGCAAACAGCCCTGCGCTTGCCGCGCCGAGCGTGACGGAGGGTAACACCAGATGCATCGGTGTCCCGATGCCGGTCGACGGGAACCACGAAAGGTGAACAGCGAACAGAAGCTGTAACATAAGCGCGAGCCAAAACACCGGAGCCGCCACGCCGATAAGCGCCACGACCATACTCACGTTGTCAAAGATTGAGTTACGCTTGGTGGCGGAGATGATCCCGGCCGGCACCCCCACCGCGGTTGCAATGACAAGCGAAATGCTCGCGAGCAGCAACGTGCGCGGAAAGCGTTCCGATATCTCGGTGATCACCGGCCGGCGACTGAACACTGAGATTCCGAAATCGCCCTGCGCCGCACGACGCATGAAGGTAACGTACTGCACCGCAATCGGCTGATCGAGCCCGTAACGCGCCCGCACGCTCTCTATATACTGAGGTGAGGCTTGTGGCCCTGCCATGGCCCGCGCGGGGTCACCCGGAAGCATACGAATGATCGCAAAGACGATAATTGAGACCCCCAAGACCACGGGGATCGTCAGAAACAATCGGCGCGCAATATACTGATACACGCGGCCCCCTCCCCAAAACAGACCGGCACCGAGCGCCCATGATGCCACGAGCGCTCGTGCCGGCCGTCAATGTGTAAGCGATCTTAATCTACGAAGTACGCATCCCACGCGCTGAGGTTCTCAAGCGGGTGGTGAATCAAACCCTCCACCGAACGGTGCGACGCGTTGATCTGCCCCTCGTTGTAGAGAAACAGCCACGACGCATCGTCCCAGATAAGCTCGATCGCCTCGCCGTACAGGGCCTCACGGGCTGCCGGTTCGGTGTTTATACGCGCTTGCTCAAGCAGCACATCTACCTCGTCGTTACGATAGTACGAGATGTTGTTACCGGCCGGTGCGCCTTGCTCGCCGTGAAACAGGGCAAACAGCCCGTAGTCGGCGTCCAGCGTAACCGTTCCCCAGCCGAGCACGTACATGCGGTAGTCCGACTCGTCTTCCGGGAGATAGAGGTAATCCAGATAGCTCGACCACTCCATCGTCTCGAGCGTGAGATCTACCCCGACGTCTGCAAGCTGGTCCTGCACAATCTCCGCCACGGTAGAGTCTTGCGGATAACGACCGGTGGGATGGTACAGCGTAACCTCGAACCCGTCGGCGTAACCGGCTTCGGCGAGCATCTCGCGAGCGCGGTCGGGGTCGTACTCGTACGGGCCCACCGAGGTGTGCCCAAATACCGCGTCCACAATCGGCGCGTCGGCGACGAAGGCGTTGCCCTCAAAAATTGTATCGACGATGATCTCTTTGTCGACAGCGTAGTTCAGCGCCTGGCGCACGGTCTTGTTGTCGAACGGCTCGTGATTGACGTTAAACCCAACGTAAATCTGACGCACGCTGGTTTGATAGGTAACATCGATATCGTCGTTGCCCTCGAGGCGAACCGCGTCGGTAGGGGGAACCGCCATGATGGCGTCGGCCTCGCCGGTTTCAAGCGCCACGATACGCGCCGAGTCTTCCGAGATAAAGGTGAAGCGCAGGTTCTCGATCTGCGGCGTGTCGCCCCAGTAGTTGTCGTTGATCGTCATCTCAATGCGATCACCACGATCCCAGCTCACCATCTCGTACGGGCCGGTTCCTACCGGAGACCCAACATCGTCTAGGTAGCTGTCCTCGATCTGCGCCGGGCTGATCATGCCGATGAAACTATGCGACAGATGCGAAAGGATCGGGGCGAACGGTTCCTCGAGATGCAGCCGCACCTCATACTCGCCGACTACCTCTACTTCCTGCACGCTGCCGAGCAAAAACGCGTAAACCGCCCCAACATCCGGATCGAGGAAGCGGTCGAGATTTACCTTCACCGCCTCGGCGTTGAACGGCTCACCGTCATGGAACTCTACGCCCTCGCGTAGCCGGAAGGTCCACTCGGTACCCTCTTCGTTGCTGTCCCAAGAAGTTGCGAGCATCGGGGTGAGCTCGCCGTCTTCTTCCATGTAGATAAGGCGCTCCACCGCGTGTTCGCCCACGGTAGCCGCCGGTGCCGAGGTCATCTGCACCGGATCGAGCGACTCGGGCTCGGCACCGATCGCGATCGTAAGCGTATCGCGCGCCACCGCCTCTTCTTCTTCGGGGGCACACCCGGCCACCACGATGGCCAAGACACCCGCCGCCATTACTCCCATCGTAATGCGTTTCGCCGTACTCATACACACACTCCTTTTTCACCAAGAATTGGTGAGCGAAGTGTATAGAGTTATTTGGCACGCGGTCAAGGAGGTTGTCTTACGGTCGCTGTTTAGCGCCGCGGACTACCGGCCAAGCAATCGCCGACGCAGGAAACTCCAGATCGGCCCCCCAAACAGCGTAACAAACAGCGCCGCCGCGAGCACCGCGCTGATTGGCCGCGTCAGAAACGGAAGAAAATCGCCGCCTGTCCGAACAAGCCCCACACGCAGATTGCGTTCTACCATTGGACCGAGAATCAGACCGAGAATTAGCGGCGGCAGCGGCACGTCGTTCTTCTCGAGGTAGAATCCGATCACGCCGAACGCGATCATGATATAGACATCGAAGAAGCTGTTCTGAAGTGCAAACGAGCCGACCACGGAGAACATCAACACGATCACCATCACCGCGTTGCGGGGAAGCCGGAGTATGCGGCTAAATGCTTTGATACCGATCAAGCCGGCGCCGATGAGAAGAAACTGCGTCACTACCGCGATCACAAAGATACTGTCTACGATCTCGCGGCTTTGCTCAAAGATCAATGGCCCGGGACGCAAACCGTACATCAGCATCGCACCGACCACGATCGCGGTAACCGCGTCGCCGGGGATACCAAATACAAGAGCAGGGATCCATGCTCCGGCAAGCCCCGCGTTGTTGGCGCTTGTAGGAGCGATCACTCCCTCTTCCGAGCCGGTGCCGAACTTCTCAGGATTACGTGAAACTTTCTTCGCAATGCCGTACGACATCCAGGCCGCGATATCGGCTCCGGCTCCCGGTAACGAGCCCGTGACCGTTCCGATAATTGCCGACCGTAGCACCGTCAACTTGTACTTCCAAACGGTCGGCAACGCGCCCAACAGCGAGATCTTGGCTGTCTCGGTGATCGAAGGGGCGTTCAAGCTGCTCCTGTCGCTCGCCAACTTCAAGACTTCCGATAACCCGAACAGCCCGATCATCGCCGGGATGAATCCTACTCCGCTGAGAAGCTCTATCTGGCCGAATGTGAAGCGCGGATGTCCGGTGGTGACGTCCATCCCGACGGTTGAGACAAGCAGCCCAAGTGCCGCGGCAATTATGCCGCGGAAGGTGTTGCCCTTGCTCACGACGGCGCTCATGCTCAAGCCGAACAATCCGAGCCAGAAATACTCCGCACTGCTGAAGCGCAGCGCGACCCGTGCAAGCGGAGGAGCTACCAGAATCAGCACCGTCACACCGATCAGCCCCCCGATGCTCGAACACAGAAGATCCAATGTGAGCGCAAAACCACCCTTTCCTTGGCGGTTCAGCTCGAACCCGTCGAGTATCGCTGCGCTCGAGGCCGGCGTTCCAGGGATGCGAAGAAACGTTGCCGGGATATCTCCGGCGAAGATCGCGGTAAAGGTTGCGCCGATGATCATCGCAAGGCCGGCAACAGGCGGCATGTAGTAACTGATTGGAACAATCAAGGCAGTAGCCATCGTAGCCGTCAGCCCAGGCGTTGCTCCGGCGAAAATACCGAACAGCATCGCGAGCATCCATGGGACCAGGATCGTGGGGTGCAACAGGTCAACCAGAACATCCATAGCGGCGATTGCCTCACACTACAAGCCTATAACCGAATGCCGAATACGCCGGCGGGTAACGGCACCCGAAATAGTCTGCCGAAAACCACCGTGATCACGACTACCACCACCACGGACAGGATAATTGCGTTATACCAGCGCGCCTTGAGTCGCAACATGAGAGCAGTGGAGAACAAGACGCCGCCGATTATGAATCCCACAAACTGCACCAACGGCATAAGCACAGCGAGTAACCCGAGTATAACAGCCACGCTTTGTGCACCCCAATCGCGCGCTAAGCTCTTCAGCCGAGTGAGGGACGAACGCGCAGATACTTCGCCGTTTGCGCGAGCCTGCCTTCGATAACGGATATATCGAACCAGTTCTACCACCCCGGCGATGCAAAAAAACACCCCGAGAATCGTAGGGAAGTAGCGCGGACCGGGCAGCTGACGCCCACGCTGCACAAAATCGGGCAGCTGCGCCGAGAGATACAGCGCCCATACGCCGAGGGCGGTAAGCAGCACTGGGAGACTCAAACCATACGACCGTTCCTGCACGGTGTTGTTATTTCCGGAATCCTTGTTACTCATCATCAAGCTCTTGCTGTAGTGATGCCGTTACCCATACGACGCAATTCCATAAGACTCGGCGCCGCACAGCACAAGGCATTGCCTACGCGGCGCCGTTGTCGAACTTCTCGTTAGCCGGCCGTTTCCAATGAGGTCTACCTAACCGAGCACGCCGTTAGAAGCCTACTTCTTGGATGATCGTCCGCCAGGTGTAATGCTCATTCTCGACGAACTGTGCACACTCGTCGCCAAGCCGCACACGAATCCCGAACCCGGCGTCGCCCATGAACTGCTCGAAACGTTCGGAGTTCGCGATGCGCTCGCCGGCCTCGATCAAGACCTGCTTGATGTCGTCCGGCGTCCCTACCGGAACCGCCAAGGCACGCCACGTACCGCCGCTCCAATCAATACCAAGCTCTTTCAGCGTCGGCACCTCGGGAAACGTAGGGTTACGGTCGTCGGACATTATTGCAAGAGCGCGAAGATCCCCCGCCTCGAGTTGCGCCTGCGCCTCAGGAAGGCTGGGGGTGATTACGTCGACGTGCCCGCCGAGCAGGTCGGTGATGGCGGGTGCGGCCCCTTCGGACGGAATCCAGATGGTATCGTCGGGGTCGATTCCGGCCTCGAGCAGCATGCCTACGCGCGCTAAGTCCCAAACACCGCCTACCGCTGTACCGGAAAACGTGATCTCACCGGGGTTATCGCGAATTTCGTCGAGCAGTTCGTCAAGCGTTTCCCAAGGGGCGTCCGCTCGAACGATGACCCCTGCCGCATCCTCGTTCATCTGTAACAAGTACTCGTAGTCGGCGTAAGTGATCTCGGCGAGGCCCATACTCTCGAGCGTTGCAAGCTCAAACGTGACCATCGTGATGGTGTAGCCGTCGGCGGCGGCACGCGCGCCTGCCGAATGCCCGACCGCGCCGCTTCCACCGGTGCGGTTCTCTACCACGAACGGGTTGTCGAGCTCGCGTTGAAACTCATCGGCCCAGAACCGCGCAACACGATCGGTACCGCCTCCCGCAGCCCACGGCACCACAACCGTGACCGTGCGATCGGGATACTCTTCTTCCTCCGCAGCTCCCCCGGCCCAAGCGACTGCAGCAACCAGCATAAACAAGACTGCGATTGCCGCGGCAAGCGCCACTCTCTTCATCATACTCACCCTCCTGTTTCTTGCTCAGTTACGGGTATACCACCCGCGACCCAACTCCCTAATTTGGTGGCGCATCGGTCGACATCTCGTGCAGGATTCGGCCGGTCGCCCGCGCACCGGCTCCGTGCAACACGCCGAGCAGATTTCGGCAGGCTTCGGTGAAGATGCCGAGATCAACCGAGTACGAAAGATACCGCACCCCGGCGGCAAGCCAACGTTCCGCGGCCTCTGGGGTATCTACGAACGTCCCTACAATAACGCCTCGTGCCCGACACTGCTGCACGATACTCGTGACCGCGCGCACTACCTCGGGATGCTCTACCTCTCCCGGATAGCCGAGAGACTGCGAAAGATCATAAGGACCGATAAAGACCACATCGATTCCGGACACCGCGAGGATGCTCTCGACATTATCGAGTGCCTGCTGTCCTTCCAACTGCAGTATTACAAGCGCCTCGTTTGCTCGTTCAAGATACTCAGCA
>Ga0207421_10004130_pt1 | contig 16947 bp, 19 predicted proteins | sample SodLakKL_010_SED_4_FD_187542 | JGI IMG/M metagenome (GOLD analysis project Ga0207421, IMG submission 187542) | Alkaline sediment microbial communities from Lake Tanatar, Kulunda Steppe, Russia - 8KL_010_SED (SPAdes) (version 2) | ecosystem: Environmental > Aquatic > Non-marine Saline and... | reverse complement strand
CACGAGCTGAAAGAAAACGACATAATAAAAATCATAACAGACGGCTGACCAAAGGTTTAAGTATTTCCTTCTCTAAAATACTACTATGTTCTTACTTGATAGTGACAAAGATACTGAAGATGTGCATATACGTAAGGTTAGGAAGGAAGATTACGACAACCCATCGAGAAAGATGCTCGAAAGTGGAATCAATTTCATAGAAGAATCATATGAAATAGAAGAAATTGAGGTGGGGGTTATCTATGGTTCCGTGGCAAGAAACGAGGCGGCAGAAGGGTCTGATATAGATATGTTGTTTGTGTGTGATGATGTTGAAAGTTATCCGAAGATAGCGGACCCGCTAAATGAAATAGTGGAAAGTTTTGAATACGAAATGTCACCACACCTTGTAAGAAAAAAGGATTTAAAGGAATGGAAACTTGTAAACTATCCACCCTATTTTATGAAGGACGAAGAGGACAAAAACAAGTTTCTAGAATATTATAAAAATAAAGTTTAAGGGTTTTTTACCCTTCTACTTGTCTTCTGTGTCGAAGTCCTCCTCTATGTCTGGCACATCGGGTGCTTTCATCTCTTCGGCTTCAATCCAGACCACCAAAATCCCTATAACTATTAGAAACGGTGGGATCATACCCATAAGAACGGTCTTGAAATGTTGCCACCAGTCAAGTCTTGCTGAAATGCCTTCCTCAGGTTTAACTTCTTCAACAACTCCTGCAGGAAGAAGAAGCCAGAGGCCTATAAGGATTACAACGACACCGAGTACGAGTTTTAAAGCAGCGCTCATTTGATCACCTATTAAGCATTGGGTCCTAGACTTAAAAAATTATTCAGTATGCGGAGCTCAACTGATGACCTCTGTCTTCCTGAACTCTATGACTCTCAGAGGATAGATCTTATCTAGTTCCTTTTTAACATCTTTCTGGAGCTTGTCTGCTAAAATGTCCTTTACGAACTCTTCATTTTCCTTCTCCAGAGCCTTCTTTTCAAGAACTTCATCGATCTTCTTTCTGATTGATGTCTGGGTAGAAGCACCCACAGTCTTTATCGTGGCACAAACGGTCTTAACCCTCATGTTAACACCGTCCTTTGTCTCAACCTCTGTGATCTCATCCACTCTTGTACTGCCTTTCCTAACGACCCTTGTTATATAATCCCTGGAACAGTCGTGGCCGGCAAACCTTGTACGACAGGTCTTACCATCGACATCTTCAACCTTCATCTTGATCTTGAAGTAGTATTTGTTAGAACTTCCATACAGATCCGTGGCACCTGACTCTACGGTCCTTCCTTTCAAGGCTTCTTCGGTGGCTGCAGGTATTTCCCCCACTTTTTTGCTTCCAAAAATCTCCGGGGACTTTACAGTGTACCACTCTTTGCCCTTTAACTTTCCCTTTGATGCCATGTTATCCTCACATACTTTGGGGTTAACATTTAAAAAGATTTTCTCATTGTACTACGAAAGTCTCTTCGAGAGCAGATTTAAAAAATCCTCCACCTCCTCGACGCCTACGTAACCACCACCGGCACTTTCATGCCCGCCACCATCTATATCAATCTCATTGGAAATCTCTTCCAACGTCTCTCCTACATTTATATCGAAATCATCCGGGGTCCTTATCGATACCTTTGCCTTTGAGTTTTCAGACTCTGATATCCCAACAAGAGCCACGCCCTCTGATATATCACTCTGGAGTATTGAACAAACCGTGCCTATAAAATTTTCTGGTATGGATCCCCTACCATCCAACAAATTAAATCCGTCCTTGTTTTCCAACTCAACATCGCCGTTTCTGACAGATCGTATAAGCTTACCCAATGTTCTTTTGTAGCCTTTCACTATACTTTCCACCCTCTCCATGGCCTCGTCGTCACCGATGCACGCCAGGACCCCCATCTCGCCCTTTTCCATCCGGCCACAGGCGTTCATAGCCGTGGAAAGTTCTCTTGCGTCCTTGAACCTCCCATTGAAACAATGTAGAGTGTATGTGTTACCGAAAACCTCACCTGGTTCTTCAACACCGTTTCTCGCTCGTTTTTTTATTATAGCAGATGCAAGTCTCTTTTTTTCCTCTTCTCCGAGATCAACTAACTTCTTCCAAGAACCATCTCCGTTCTTGAGATCTATATCCAACCCGGAAAGAAACTGCACAGCACCCGACTCGCTTTCAGAAACACCTGGTATGTGCGGTCTTGAGGTATACTGTAGTGCCTTGTGGACAGGCCTTGAAAGCCTCCCAAAAAGACGCAGACCCTCACCCTTTTCCAGGTGTCCGGCTTCAACCGCCTCCTTCATTATACCTTTGTTGAGCCCGTTCATCTTCCAGTTTTCTTCCTGTATATCACCAATTGCTCCGACAACAGCGAGAGCAGACAGGTCCTTGTTTTTGTCGTTTACTTCCCTGGAAAAAAGATATGTAACGCCGGCACCTGAGATCGTGTCTTCCTCCAAACCTGCTACATGCGGATTTACGTGCACGCCTCTCTCGAGATCACCGGAGATGTTATGATGATCCAGTACAATTATGTTCTCGGCATCAACCTTGTTGACCGAGGAGAGGTGTCCCGAACCAAGATCCGTGAATATTATGTTCTCATAAGACCCCTGGTTCAACATCTCCACAACATCTGGTCTTATCTGTTTAACAATTGTATGGTGGACTTTCTTACCCTCTCGAAGCGAAGCGGCAAGTGCTATGGCAGCAGAAGAAATACCATCTGCATCATAATGTGAAACTATCCTGACCCTTTCCATCTGTCTAAACCGGTCGGAAGCTTCTTTCAAAAGTTCTTCAAACTTTTCAGGTATATTCATATGAATCCCAGTCTAAACTCAAACAGTAGAACTAACGCTAATCTCTCTTGTGAAACTCCTTCTCAGTCTTATAGCTCCAGTCCTCGGGAATCTTTTCCTTCTTCTTGTAATACTTGGACAGCCTCCTTATCTTTGACTCCGTCTGTTCAAGACCATGTATCGCCGAGGAGTCCGTAGAATTTTTCTCGAGATGATCCCTTATAATCTGGGCCTTCTGTATTAGGCTTCGCAGGTCTTCGGGTAGCTTCTTGGTCAAATCCTCTTCATCCAGTATCTCTGTAATGCTCATATCAAAGTATTTGACAGAAGGTATTCCGTAGTTGTCCCTCAAAACTTCGCCTATCTCCGAGGGATCCATACCTTCCTTGCCTAGCTCCACTACCTTCTCCTTTATTTCCTCAGGGCCCATGTCGACCCACTCAGGAGGTTCTTCTCTGTAGGGTCTCGTAGAACCCGACTTCCCGTGTTTTCTTGAGTACATGCGTGCCATATATTTCACCACAATCCTATGGAAACAGGATGTTTCCGAACCCGGAGGTCACCCTCCCAAGGTCCTTATTATTTCGGACAAGATATATAAAACTATTCCAACTAGAGCAAAAAAAGATCCCACCATTGCTATCAAAACAGGAATACCAGGGACCACGGTTCCTATCCCAAGGCCTACAACGGTGAGAACTGCCGCCAACACCAAAACAATATAAGAAATGTTCTCCAACATGTCCCTTCTGTCATCTCCCTTGACACCGTCGATCAGATTTTCAAAATCCATAAGGTTATCTGGACTCCGAAGTTTTAAAAAGTTAAACAAACCAGGGAAAATCAATAGTCCTGGAGAACTTCCTGAACCAGTGTAGTGTCTTCACCCACCCTCTCCAGCACCTTTTCGAGGTCTTCTTCGTCGTAGCCTTCCCTGAGCCGGCTGGAAACCCAGTCCTTTATCTCTTCTTCGGTGATGTCTTCCTCGTATATGTCTTCATGACGACCTATGAAACCCACGAAGTCCTCCTCCAAAAAATCAACGGCATCGTCGGGCTCTGTCTCTTCGTCCTCACTCAAAAAGAAATACCCCGACAAATGTGACGGTGCCTCGGTATATACCAAAGAAACACTGAATATGGCTCCGATGATAAGAACTGCACCTGCTATTGCTTTCTTCTTTGCGAGAACTCTACTCAGATTCTCCCTAAGATCTTCGTCGGGTCCTGAATCTCCCATGGTCTAAACTACAATCCTGAAGCTTATAAATGTAATAGTTGGTAGCCCGGCCAGGATTTTCTGACCCGCGTCCTTTCCGTGGACGCTTTCTCTAAAAGGGTCCTTCGAACCTGGGTCGCCGGGTTTCTTTCATCGCTCAACGGTAAGCTCAATGCTTTGAGCAGATGCCCAAAGCCCGACATCCTTGACCGTCTTGGCTGTGCCAAGGCACAAAGCCAACGGCTTTGACCGTTGTCCCACCTGTCCTTTTCGCCCACGTTTTGCGAGCGTCTTGGAAACGCAAGCTTCCAAGTTTGGGAATCTTCATTCCCAAAATGTGAGTAAAAGGTGGCTAGACTACCGGGCTACCCGTAACAAACTGAACAGGAATGCTTAAAAATATTTAACATGGTGAGAAAATTAAGTTATGGAACTGAGACCCAGGGTCGCGGCAATAGTACCAAAAAGAAATTCAATTCTACTTGTTAAGCATGAAGAAGGCAACATGTCCTACTGGATTCCTCCGGGTGGTGCTGTTGAAGCAGGAGAGCTGGTACACGAAGCCGTCAAAAGAGAAGTCAAGGAAGAAACAAATGTGGACGTAAGCGTAAAAAGGCCGGTGTACTACAACGACTTTTTCGGTGGCACGAAGCACCACATGGAGTTTTTCTTCCTGTGCGACTACGAAGGAGGGCAAGTGGAACTGGGCGAGGATCCTGAGAGGGATAGCAGAGAAGGAATACTGAAGGACGTAAGATTCGTTGATATAAACAACCTACAGAACTACACCATACTTCCCCACCAGCTGAAAATACGTCTTCTAAAGGACGCCCCCTGTGGCTTTAAGAAAAGGGCCATCTACCTGAACCTTGAATAAAATATTTAAGTATGCGCAGAGAATACCATCCCAGGAGTGTTTGAAATGAGGCAACAGTCCGGTGGACGTTTTACAGCTTGAGAAAAGTCCTTCTAAAGATAAAAATCCCAAAAGAAATTTAAACCTGCCGAGGTTTCACTATAGGGAGTTGGTTACATGAAGCTTTTATTGTTGCATGCAAGTCACCTGGAGTTCGAACCGCATAAAAAGGCGGTGGATAGTGCCGAGGATCACGAAGGAAAGAAAAGAACGGAGGAATGTTTGGTGGTCTTCAATGCACTGGAAAAGGGCGACGAAAAGGATCTAGAATATGTAGTTGGGAGGGCCGCCGAGGAGATAGAGGATGTGGCCGACCAGGTGAACACCGACAGAGTAGTTGTATATCCATGGGTACACCTGACTTCAGAACCCGGTAACCTGGAGGAGGCATGTGATAGCCAGAAGATGATGGAGAAGAAACTGGAAGACGTCTTTGAAGTCACCAGAGCACCCTTCGGATGGTACAAAGAGTTTGAGATACATGTAAAGGGACACCCTCTTTCCGAGCTCAGTAGAGAGATAAGGCCGGAAGAAACCGAGGAAGATGGGAAAGAAGTTATAGAGTTGAGTGAAGAAGAACATAGAAGGCTCGTGAAGAAGTTCTCAAAGATAAATATGTCTGTAAAGGAGCCTCCAGAAGGAAAGAGTCACATACAACTTGGCAGGTACCTGGATATATTCATAAACAATGAGGTTGTTGGACCCGGGCTTCCCCTTCTCACACCAAAGGGAGCTACCATAAAGAGAGAAATAAGTAGGTTTATAGAAGACGAAGAAATAAAAAGAGGTTACAAGCGTGTTTCTACGCCCGAGATGGCCAAGTCCGATCTTTACAAACTTTCTGGTCATTGGCAGCACTACAAAGACGACATGTTTACACTTGAAGTCGGTGATGAGGACTACGCCCTGAGACCCATGACATGTCCCTTTCACTTCGCATTGTACAAGAGGGAGCCGAGGAGCTACAAGGATCTACCGAAAAGATACGCAGAGGTAGGTACGCTTTTCAGGAAGGAAAAGTCGGGTGAACTCAGAGGTCTTACAAGGGTGAGCCAGTTCGATCTGGCAGATGCACATATAATATGCAAGCCTGAGAATCTGGAGGAAGAGTTCAAGGGTGTGCTCGACCTCGTGGAACACGTCATGGACAAACTCGGCATCGAAGATATATGGTACAGGTTCTCCAAATGGGATCCTGAAAAGAAGGGTGACAAGTATATAGATGATCCCGAAGCATGGAAAAGTTCTCAGAAGGCCATGAGGAATATACTCGAGAAATCTGAACTTGATTTCGTGGAGGAAGATGACGAAGCTGCTTTCTACGGCCCTAAACTAGACCTACAGTATGAAGATGTTTACAACAAAGAAGATACCCTGATAACTGTGCAGATAGATCTCGCCTCTGCCAAAAGGTTCAAGCTAAGCTACAAAGACGAAAACGATGAAGAACAGGAGCCGCTGATTATACACAGGTCCTCGGTGGGCTGCTTGGAAAGAACCATAGCCCATATTCTGGAAAAAACACAGGGCAACCTGCCAACATGGCTTGCCCCCACACAGGTCAAGGTAATAAGCCACACAGACAGAAACATAGAAGCCTGTAAAGAGTTTACTGAGAAAATCAAGGACGAAATCCCGAAGCTTAGGGTAGAAACGGACTTCGAAAGTTCCACTCTGGGCAACAAGATAAAGAAGGTCGAGAAGATGAGGATACCGTACGCTGTAGTCATAGGCGACAAAGAAGAAGAAAAGGGTAAACTGGCGGTTCGGAGGAGGTGGGAAGAAGACGTAGAATATGATGTAGATATTGAAGAGTTCATAGAAGAAGTAAAGGAGAAGATAAAGAAAAAGAACTGAAAACCGTCTGGAATTTAATAACAAAGAAAACCAATTGAAGGCAAATGGAAAAAATAAAAACTCTGGTCTCCGTTCTGGCTGGTTTGGGTGCAGTGTTCATAATAGTGTTAGCAGCTGCTTTCTGGCCCGTCCTTGAAACAAGGGTAGCGGTTATTCCAGTCAGAGGAGCTATATCACCTGGTGCTCTGGAAGCTTCTCCGAGCAACGTCCAGGAACAGATACAGACGGCCCGTTCTGAAGGTGCAGAAGGCTTTCTATTTCAGATAAAATCCCCCGGTGGAACTGTTGTAGCTTCTCGTCAGCTTGAAAAAACCATAGACAATGTGGAAGAGCCCACTGTTTGCCAGCTACAGGACTACGCAACCTCCGGTGCATACTGGGCGGCATCGGCCTGCGACAAGATAGTCACAGACCCGCTTACGATGACAGGTGGGATAGGAGTTATGGCATCATATTTAGAATACTCAGAGTTTATGGAAGACGAGGGAATACAGTATATCAGGCTAATTGAGGGTGATCTAAAAGACATGGGTTCCCCGTATAGAAACATTACAGATGAGGAAAGGAAGTTGTTTGAAAAGATCCTCAAGGAAACCCACGCAGATTTCACGGATACAATCTTACAGAACAGAAAGATTGATGAAGATATGATGGAAGAGATAAAGCGTGGCCATATATTCATGGGGAGTGAAGCATTGGAACTGGGCCTCGCGGACCAGCTCGGTGGCAAACAAGAGGCAAAGAAAATCTTTGAAGAGGTATTCAATGAAACTGTTGTTTTAGAGGAATACCGCCGGAATCCCGGTCTCATAGAATTACTTTTTGGTACCAGAAGCGAGACAAGTGGAAAGTTAGAAGAAATGAGCAGCTCGGCAGAAGTAAACCCACCAAAGCTCTATGCACTTGTAGGTTAAAAGCTATTTCTTGTCTTTCCCTAACTTCTTCCAGTAGTTCTGGAAAATAGGTTCAAGAAAGTCCCCTGCTGCATGGTCACTCTGGGACCAGAAAGAAATGTCCTGGGTCGGATCCACTTCGTTCTCATGGGTAAGTGCAAAGGCAAACTCCTTACCATCTACTATGGAAAATCTACCTATAGCTTCTTCGTCATCTGGCAGGTGTCTGATGTCTGCAAACTCGGATATCTTATCGAGTATATCCCTTGAGCCTTCGGTCATAGGAGCAGCTATCTTGACGTCCACGCCCCTTTCGCTTGCTTCACGAAGATGGTTTATATGGCTATTATAGATTTCCTTGAGGCCTTCTTCAGAGGTCATCATATGAATCCTATCCTCCGACTTCTTGAACATGGTCTCTAACTGCTGGAGCAGCTGATGCCTTCCCTTTAAAGCTCCAGATATCTCTCCAGGATTTGTTGATTCTACGCCACCGTTGTAAAGTTTTTCAAGCTCCCCGAAGGTCTTGCTGTCTTTCATCCTGTCGATCTTGTTCTTCATCTCTTCAAACTCCTTCTCGTGCTTCTTCTTCAACCTTTCGAGGGCCTCGTCCGGATCCACGGGTGTATATTTCATAGGTTTCCCTGTTTGTATTCTTACAAGTCCTAAATCTTCCAAGCTTTCGAGAACGTCATATGTCCTGCTTCTAGGAACATCAGAAATATCAGAAAGTTCTCCTGCCGTAGAAGTCCCGTTTGAAAGCAGTGCCGTCCACAGCTTTCTCTGATAAGAATTTAAACCCAAAGTCTTTAGTTGGTCAAGTATTTCTTCGGAAACATTCATTTTTTATCACCATTAACTTATTCTACCCACACCTTTAAGTATTTTTTCACTTCGATGTAGTAACTATTATTTCTGTTTCTCGTAAAGACTTTTAAGTCTTTCGACTGTATCGGCCTCATCGGGGGACTTATTGTACCTGAAACGCAGGAGCCTTGGAAACCTTAGAGCATAGCCTGTATCGTATTTCGGGCTCTCCTGTATCTCCTCATACCCTACCTCCACCACTATTTCCGGCCTGACCTCTATGGTTCTGCCGTCCTCCTTTACGATCAGCTCTGAAAGCCTGTCCGTAACCTCTTGAAGCTGCTTTTCCGTCATTCCTGTGGCCATCTTGCCTGTCTTGAGGAACCGGCCTGTATCGGGATCTCTAACAGCAAGCATAAGAGACGATATCCATCGAGATCTCTTACCTTCACCCCAGATCCCCTCTATCACAACCAGATCCAGAGGCTCCATGGTTTCCTTTACCTTCTTCCAGTAGCCCACGCGTTTACCGGGCTGGTATTTTGCATCAAGGTTCTTGACCATGACACCTTCCTGGCTTTCTTTCAGCGCCCTCTGATAGAAGCGGTTTGCCTCCTCCATGTCATCTGTTTCGATGTGTTCAACGAGCTTGAATTTCCCTTCCTTCTCCTCGACGATTTCTTCGAGTTTCTTCCACCTTTCCCTGAGGCTCTCTTCCATATAATTATCACCATCGACGTAAAAGAGATCAAAACAGTTGACCTGTACAGGTATCTCCTCCATGGTCCTCTGGATATCATATTTTCTCTGTATCCTTTTTGACAGGTTTTGGAAGGCAAGAGGTTTCCCGTCATTGTCCACAGCCACGATCTCACAGTCTACTATGCACTCTTCTGGCTTCAGACAATCTCTAGCCCATCCCGCTACATCAGGGAACTGATCTGTCTTGTCTTCAAGGCGCCGGGAGAAAAGCTTTATGTCCTCCCCGCTCTTGTGTATCTGTCCTCTGAAACCGTCCAGCTTTACCTCCAGAGCAGGGTTTTCATACTCCTTTAACGCGTCCTCCAGTGACTCGGAAATCTCAGCAAGCATCACACGGATGGGTTTTCCAATCTCTATCTCTACTCTTTCAAGGCCTTCTTTTCCCTCCTTTCTGGCTATCATAGCAACCTTACCGTAGTCAGTAAGTTTGAAGAAAGCCCTTTCCACGGTTTCCTTTGGAACAGAAAAGGCCATGGCTATAGCATCCCTAACTGTACCTTCTCCAACTCCCATACGCATCTCCTGGAGAGTGGTCCTCACCACATAGCGGGCTTCCACAGGTTCAGCAGAAACAAGAAGTTCTCTCAAAAGCCTTTCCTTTCTTTCCTCTGAGCCCGTTCCCGTTGTTTCGGGAAGCATCCTCAGGTTTTTGAAGACCTTTTTAACAGTGAGTTCCTTATCCATGAGACTTCTCTGTCTCTTGTTCTCGCAGAAATATTCAGCCGTCCTGCCCAGGTCTCCTGTATCCTTGAACTTCTCCACTACTTCCTTCTCGCTGGCGCCGTAGGCCCTGGAAATTATCCTTTGCATAAGTTTACCTGCTATACCCACATCCTTGTCCGTAGAAACAGGAAAAACCCTTCCCATGGAAGCAAGAGTTATAAGTTCCAGGTCGTCCAATGGCGCTTGTTCAAGTAGCTCCGCAACTATATCCCTCATCTCCAGGTTCTTTGTGGTATCCTCCAAACGTTCGTAGTAGTTGCACAGCTCTCTATACTTCATAGAAATAGATTACTTCCAGAATGTTTTAAACCTTTCAGTCCAATGCCTCCTTGACCCTATCCATCTCTTCATGGCTCGTTATTATCATAAGGTTGGCTATTTCGTCGGTCTCCATGAGCTTGCCTATTTTGTCTATCCACTCCTTTTCCTCAAGCCTCATATCATCCCTTTTATCGAGCTCAGGCTCGAAGAGAATTCCCATTCCGCTGTTGCTCATGGCCTTCCAGTCGGACAGTCTTTTGCCCATGTATGTTATTCTTTCCTTGGAGGCCCCTGTTTTCTCTATAAGGTCTCTCACCGCCTTTAGCTTTCCAGCAGATGTCATAAAATCTCCTTCTGTCCTTCCTGTTGCCTTGCCGTTCTCGGACTCCAGGCCCGTGTCGTAGGTGTAGTCTGCGCCTATATCCTTGGCTATAATATCTGCGACCTCCTTGAAGTTCGAGGAAATAGTTGCTATCTCATAACCCCTCTTTTTGGCAAATTCAAGTAGATCAAGGACCTCTTCGTCATACCTCTCTCTGATGTCATCCATTGCTGCCTCGGCAACACGCTTCATGTCAATATAATCTATGCCCTTGATGGCCCTGGCAGCCCTGCTCATTACTATCTTAACTGCCTCATCCCTCTTTATCTCGTCCGAAATATAACCTTCAGCTACAGGAAGTATATCCCTCTCCCATATCTCCTTGTCTATGTAGCCCTCTTCAACTGCCATTTCAAGGAGCTTTTTCCATGGTTTGAAACCTTCTTCGACTATTATACCGTCTACTTCAACTGCAAGGACCTTCGGAACCCTGTCCTTCTCCTCCATATAAATCTTGGTGCCTCTGACATCTTCGCCTTCGAGTTCTCTCCCCACCCTGTCTTCCACCAGACCTGAAACAATCTTCACTTCCGTCGAAGGTATCTTCTCCACAAGTCCGTACATCCTCTTTATCTTTGTAAGCATACCCCCGGTAACATCGTATCCGTGGGATCCTCCTAGCTTGTCCTCTATATCATCCATATTTTTTTCGGTTATCTCCGAAATAAGCTCCGCGTCCGGATTGTCGTGTGGATCCTCTCCGAAAACACCGTCCACCTTCCCGGAAAGTATCAGCTTAGAAGGAAACATATGTCTAGCCATGTAACAGAGGAGCTTCTCCGTTGAAACTATTGTACAGCCTCTCTCTCTGTCGAGAACTGCATCACCGTAGGTTATAGGTATCTGACCTCTGTCCAGTAGATATTTGGCCTGTCTCAAATCCATATGGACTATTTCACCGTCCTCGCATATCACAGTGGAGCTTGGTTGGAGCGAAACAACGTCCAGTCCTTCGTCGATAAATATCTCGGTCACGATCTGGTTTAGCTTAGAGGCCGCAGCCCTTGTCCTGGCAAATCCTTCCCAAGAATTTCTGTTTATAATTCCCTCATTGACACTGTACTTTTTGGCAGGATAATGAGGGAAGGAACCTCCACCATGCCCGACAGCTATCTTGAGCTCAGGTCTCTTTTCCTTTGCTCTCTTTATTTCCCTTGCTATCCTCCTTATAACGTCCTTCTTTTCTGTGAACTTCTTTTCCTTCTCTGTTATAAGGGATCCACCGAGCTTTATGAAAACAAGGTTGTCTTTATTCATCCAAAACACAGTTCCATTTTCTGTACATTTTATTTTTTATTCCAAATCTTTCTAAAACCTTTCCTGTGACGTAATCTACCAGGTCATCTATCGTATCGGGTCCAAAGTAGAAACCCAGCATCGGCGGCACTATATCCACCCCAGCCTCCGAAAGTTTGTGCATGTTCTCCAGATGTATCTGTCCCAGAGGTGTTTCCCTTGGGACCAGAACCAGTTTCCTGCGCTCTTTGATACATACATCACCCGCCCTCTCCACGAGGTTGGAAGACAACCCGTGGGCCAGGCTTCCTAGGGTATTCATAGAACACGGAGCTATAACCATGCCTCTGGTATCAAAGGAACCAGAAGCAATCGGCGCCTCTATCTCATCCTCCCCATAAACATCCTCGGAATATTCCCCGAGCTTTCTCATCGTATCCTCCTTGTCGTCGGTCTCGTACTCCATGACCTTCTTTGCTGCATCTGAAACCACGGTAAAAAGCTTCCCTTCGTCGGCCAGTTTCTCGGCAACTCTGACGCCTATCGGAATGCCGGATGCTCCTGTTATTCCAAGCACGAATCTCATTTTACTAGACATTCTCCAGTTCACCTTCGTCTGCGTTTATACGTACCTTTTCCATAGTTTTTAACTTTTCAAGAGGTATTTCGAGCCTATCTATACAGGGAATCTCGCCAAGTATACAACCCGTAGCCACAATAGTCTCTGTTTCCTCGTTGACCACTGCAGCAGGCGCCTTGTTGTTTTTAGCCAGGCCGTAGAGTACATAAGAACCCACGGTGGATCCCTTTCCCTTGGGAAAAACAAGTACCTTTCCTGCCACATTTTCCCCCTCGAGCTCGTGCCCCTCCTCTATAAAATCACCTGTCTCTATGTCCACGGCTCCATAAAATCCTATAGGCTCGCTGGAGTACAGTATCTCGCCTTCGACTTTACCCTCGGTTACACCTCTTCCCTTTACAATCATTTTAACACCTTTTCAAGGAGTTCGTCTCTATCGGCAAAACATACCTTCTGCTCACAGAAACCCGGAAGATAGTTTGCAGCCTTTCCAGAGTTCGTCCCTGTATTTCCATATCCCATATCCTCCAAAGGACAAACAACGTTGCAGGTATCTGAAAGTACCTTACCGCCTGCCTCCTCTATTGTTTCCGTATAACCCATCCGATCGGCCCAGGTCTTTACAGCCTTGCTTGTAAGAACCCAGAGGTCCTTGTCGATTTTTCTGCCCTCCAAAGCTTCGGCTATGTCCTCTATCTCGTTTATCGAACAGTGGGGACAGCCGAAAACTACGATATCAGGCTGTTCTGTATCTGTCAGGTCTTCGCACTCCCTATCCATTTCGTTGTCGGTGAAATGAAGTTTTTCAAGACCTGAAACATCCATGGGGTCAACAGTCGTTCCTTCAACGAAGTACAGTGCAACAGCTCCGGATGCTGCCATAGCCGCACCAAGGGCCTTCAGCTGGTCCGTGGACGCATGGTCGATACCAGTAAAGTAGGGCTTGCCGTCTTCTACCTTTCTACCCACCCATGAACCCAGGGCCCCGAAGTCTGATATGTTCTCCAGGCCGACGTCAACATCAACCACGTGTGTGGGTTTCCTGTTCTCCTCGAGATGTAGACCATGTTTAGGGGTCCTGCCTGTTATAGCAGCGGCCAGGGCAGAAGGCCCCCCTTCCCTGTTTGTCTTTGCACCTATAACCGAATTAGCAAAGGAAACAGCAGAAGACTCTGCCCACGCTATATGTTCATTTCTCACAGGCAGGTTGCTCCAAAGGTAAGGCGTGCATGAAGCAGTTATATTTATACCCATTTTTCTCATGGCCTCTACGATTCTGTTCTGTTTCTCTGCAAAATCCTCCGATATGCCCATTTCCTCCCAGTTATCGAGATCCATCCCGGCGGGATTTGCAAATGTCGGAACGGAGACCTTGGCGCCTTCTTCTGCAAACTCTTCAAGAAACTTGATACCGGGATCGCCTATGGACTTGTAGGATACGCCAGAGGCCTGGGCAGAAGTTATCTCAACCATCTCCTCCGCGCCGTATATATCACCCAGTTTAACCAGTAACTTCATGGCCTTCTGTACTGCCTGGTTGTCCGATTCAAGCATTTTTTCCTCTTCATTAGTTAGATGCATAGTTCTCCTCCTCGTACATTTCTATAAAATCCTTCAGAGATTTGAGACCGGAGAGCAGGTCTTCAAAACCAAACTCCTTGGCCCGTTCTTCTGCATCGGAAACTCTTTCCCTCAATATCTCAAAGGCCTCTTCGGTGGAATAGTCTTTGGCTCCCATAGTGAGAAGAAACCTGAAAAGACCCGTAGCGCCTGTAGCATGTAGCTTGTCCGCTGCCCATAGTATCTCAGCCTCCCTGGTAGGGGGCTTGAGGTGAGGTCTGTTTGAATGATGTCTTATACATTCGGAAACCTTCTTGGCAAGCTCCTCTTCCTTTTCCAGCTCCCCTATCAAAAAATTCTCTGCGACCTCGGCACCCTTTTCAGCGTGGCCTCCTTCCCGGGAAAACTTTCTACCTACATCGTGGAGTAGAGCAGAATATTTCACGACTTCTTCGTCCACGTCCTCCCCTTCCAGTAGTTCCTTCGCGTTTTCATAGACCTCTAAAACGTGTTCATCAAAGGAATGGGCGGGTACAGTATCATTGCCTTCATTGTAAAGCTCCTTTATTGCTTCGAACTCATGGGTTTCCATCGAATCACCTGTAGTCGTCCAGTTCCAGATCTTCTCCCGGGAGCTCTGCCTTGTCGAACTCATCCCTATTCTTTCCCTCAAAGGGAACTGTAGCATCTACAATCCACTTGGTCATCAGTTTGTTTTCGTAGTCCTGTGATGGGTCGAGTGAAGAACCTTTGCATCTCTCTATTAGTATTATGTCCTTGTCGGGCTGCATGCGGGTTGCAGTCGCCCACTCCACTTCCTGTGAATCTGAAGGATCTATGTCCTCGTCCACTATGGTTACCTTTTTCATCGAAGGATGTGCCGCCAGTGCAGCCATCCCAGCATTTTTCGGATCACCTTCGTATCTCTTCTTTATCTGAACAACACCGTGGAGCCAAGAACAACCGCCCTGTGTAAGCACCACGTTTTTTACGGTAGGGACCGTGTTCTTTACTATCTTGTATATCCTGGGTTCCTGTGGAACACCCATAAGGTTTTTGTGTTCGGCCTTTCCTGGTAAAAGTATCCTTACGTAGGGATTTTCCCTCGTCCACAACTCGTCCACTACAAGAACAGGCTGCTGACGGACCTTATCCCAAGTGTCCGATAGATCGACAAAGGGGCCTTCTTCTGCTTCTTCTTTTTTTATACGACCGAACATTACCACCTCCGCGTCCGCAGGGATATCCAGGCCGTTCACCTCCGCTGTTTTCAGTTCTCCGTCCATATACGCATTTGCAAGCTCCAGCTCGTCCATTTCCGGCGAGTAGGAGGTTGCCGCGGCAACTTCAACGGCAGGATGTACACCCATAACCACAGCCACATCAAGAGGGCCGTCCGTTTTCTCGTAGATATCGTAGAGATGTCTTTTGACTATCCTTATAGAAAGCTTGTTTTTATCGCGATGCATTATACGGTGGAAAGACATGTTCTGTATGCCTGTTTCGGGATCTCTGGCTATGACCATGGTCGAAGCAAAATAACGTCTTTCGTTCTTTTTGTAAAATATGGGTATCGGAAGTTCTTTGAGGAGGTCTGGTTTCTCGGCCACCTTTTCAAACTTTGGTTCAGTTTTTCTGCATTCAATCTGTTTGTCCAGACAGTCGCTTATATCCTGTACTATATTTTTTTCTGTAGTGCCTAAAGCCTCTGCAAGAAGCTTCCTCGTAGAAACAATGTTGGAAACAACCCTACATTCGGGATAACCTTCCACATCCTCAAAGACCACGGGCTTGGACTCGTCCTTCGAGACAAGCGCAGGGAGTTCATAGTCAGGACTCACAGAGTCCTTAAGTATGTTTTTCTCTCCCACAGCCCCGAGAAAATCTCTAAGGCTCATAACACCACAACTATATCCAGGAAGGTATATAAAAATTGACGTTATTTTTATTCGTCATTTGTCCATTATAACAGGGCCGAAGCAACCAAAGGTAAGACAGTTGTCGCGTCGCCTTTCACCTCCACCGTTTTTCCTTCTTCCTTGACCTTGCTCCACGAGATAGCTTCTTCCGGTCGAGCGCCTGAGAGGGAACCGTCCCATTCCGGTGCTGTGGTCACGTAAACGGCCCTTTCCAAGCCTCCTATAAACTGGTTCCACCAGATGAGGTGATGTTTGGAGATTCCTCCACCCACTACAAGACCCGAGGTTTTCTCCGCGTCAAATACCATCTCCGAAATCTTGTCCTCGTCCTTCCATACATCCACTGTAAAGTCGTGATCCTGTCTGAAAAACCAGACCTGCGTACCAACGGCACCATCCGTGATACCAGGAACGAAAACAGGAATCTTGTTCTTCCAGGCCCAGTAGCATATAGTGGTTTCATCCATACGTTTACCCAGCTCCCAGACCAGCTCGTAGGGTGCAATTTCATCCTTTTGCTTGTTAACTTCCTCCAGAAGCGGCTGTAAGTTTTCCTCCACGACCTCGCCGTAGGAAGACTGTGGTATAAAGATATTGCCGAGACGGTGTGTCTCCTCACGGTGAAGTTCCTTGTCGTCGGCCTCGAAGCTTCCGTGGCAGTAGTCAGCGAAATAACGCGCAACGTCGTGGTCCAGGGTACCACACGTTGTAACCACCGCATCGAACACGTTCTCCTTTATCAGGTCGCGGAGTATTCCTCTTGTACCGGTAGAAACTATACAGGCAGGGAAAGAAAGAAAGTTCTTTGACTCTTTGTCCTCTTTCATTTCCACGAGGAGCTCCGCAGCCTTTCCAACGTTCTTAGCCTGGAAGCCACCTGAAGCCTCCATCTGCTCAACGAGCTCCTCCAAGCTCATATCACTTGAAATCTCATAGTCCTCTACTTCTCTTGTCATCTAGTCCTCCCTCCTGACTCCCTCGACTCCTACCTCCGTCTTGCTGGCAACTCCACCGGCATCCTCTATGGCATCCTTTACAT